>ERZ1023397.7-NODE-7-length-247254-cov-11.291737_pt1 | contig 247254 bp, 231 predicted proteins | sample MGYA00521260_ERZ1023397 | MGnify/ENA primary metagenome ERZ1023397 (study PRJEB32759, sample SAMN07749898) | skin metagenome | biome: transportation; feature: city; material: polyester macromolecule | host: Homo sapiens | place: Hong Kong:TKO line | collected... | reverse complement strand
CGGCCGGCAAAGAAAAGTAGGTGCCCCCCCGCACAGGGGGAACGCTAATAGACCAACAACAAAGCAAGGAAAGGCCAAAAGACCAACAACAGAACAGACCACGAACAAAGCAAGACTCCACCAAACAAAACCAGACAACAACCCCGCCGGGCAGGCCCAAACCAAACCCCAAAACCCTGGAGCAAAACCCAAATGCCAACGCTGACCCTCCAAGACCCCACTCTTCTAAAAACCCAAGCCTACATAGCAGGCGAATGGCAACCCGCCGACGACGGCGCCACGTTCGAAGTAAAAAACCCAGCCACCGGCGAAACAATCGCCACCGTGCCCCGCATGGGCACCACCGAAACCCGCCGTGCAATCGACACGGCCAACGCAGCATGGCCGGCATGGCGCGCCACCACCGCCAAACACCGCGCCACGATCCTGCGTAAATGGCATGACCTGATGCTGGAAAACGCCGACGATCTGGCAAAAATCCTCACCACCGAACAAGGCAAACCGCTAGCGGAAGCCAAAGGCGAAATCCTCTACGCCGCCTCGTTCCTCGAATGGTTCGCGGAAGAAGGCAAACGCGTCAACGGCGATACCATCCCCACGCCGGCAGGCGACAAGCGCATCGTCGTAACGAAAGAACCAATCGGTGTCTGCGCGGCCATCACGCCGTGGAATTTCCCGGCAGCCATGATCACCCGTAAAGTCGGCCCCGCACTCGCGGCCGGTTGCCCAATCATCGTCAAACCGGCCGAAGCCACACCCCTTTCAGCACTCGCCCTCGCCGTGCTCGCCGAACGCGCCGGTGTGCCGCGCGGCGTGTTCAACGTCGTCACCGGCGAGCCGAAAGCAATCGGCGCGGAAATGACCGGCAACCCGATCGTGCGCAAACTGTCCTTCACCGGTTCGACGCCAGTGGGCCGTCTGCTGATGGCGCAGTGCGCACCGACAGTCAAGAAAGTGTCGCTCGAACTCGGCGGCAACGCACCGTTCATCGTCTTCGAAGACGCGGATCTGGACGCGGCCGTCGCGGGCGCCATCGCGTCGAAGTATCGCAATAGCGGTCAAACTTGCGTCTGCACGAACCGCTTCTATGTACACGATAAAGTCTATGACGCGTTCGCCGAAAAACTGCGCGTTGCCGTCGAGCAACTCAAGGTCGGCCGCGGCACCGAAGATGGCGTCACGCAAGGTCCGCTGATCAACGAAGCCGCCGTGCTCAAGGTCGAGTCGCATATCGAAGACGCACTCGCCAAAGGCGCACGCATCGTCACCGGCGGCAAACGCCATGCGCTCGGCCATGGCTTCTTCGAGCCGACCGTACTTGCGGACGTCACGCCGGCCATGAAGGTCGCGCGCGATGAAACCTTCGGGCCGCTCGCGCCGCTGTTCCGCTTCTCGTCGGACGAAGAAGTGATCCGCCTCGCCAACGATACGGAATTCGGCCTCGCGTCGTACTTCTATAGCCGCGACATCGGCCGCGTCTGGCGCGTCGCGGAAGCACTCGAATACGGCATGGTCGGCATCAACACCGGGCTGATTTCCAACGAAGTCGCACCGTTCGGCGGCGTCAAGCAATCCGGTCTCGGCCGCGAAGGATCGCACTACGGTATCGATGACTACGTCGTAATCAAGTACATGTGCGTCGGCGGAATCTAACGCAAAAACGGCAAAAACGGCCGCGTCGGAATCTCCGACGTGGCCGTTTTATTGAGCGTGAATGCAGTGCCTTTCTCAGAACGAATGGCGAATGCCGGCCATCACACCGAGTTGCCCAATGCCTGGCGCGGGCGTCGTCCCTCCACCGCCCTGGCTCACCGTATAGGCAGCGTGCGATAAGGTCGGTGCGCCACTGTTCGAACGGCACTCGAAGGGCATGCAGCTTACGGCGATCGGCAGCGCGCTGCTGCCGCACGCCACCCTGCTGCAACGCGAAGCCGATCACGCGCGCGAGGAAATCGACGCGATGCGCAGTCTCGCGAAAGGAACGACTCGCGTCGGCGCGGTGGCAAGCATTGCGACGCTCGTGCTGCCGCTCGCGGTGAGCGGCGTCCTCGCGCGCTGGCCGGATCTGCGTGTGGAGATTATGGAAGGGGTGTGGGACCGTCTCGCGAATTGCTGGAGCAACTCAGGCAGTTGACTGCCGTTCAGGGCTAAGCGCCCGCGCGAGGTCAAGGAGCCCATTGCTTCGCTCAGCGCTCAATTGCAAAGCGGCCCCGCTTTCACATTGAAGTGAAGGCGGGGCCGCTGTCCAACGACATCAATCAGCAATCAGACGGGTGCGAGGCTATCGCTCACACGACCGCTGTTTAGTGTCCGAAGTTTGCAACCGGAACCGAGTACGAGCTCGGGGTCACTTCAGTGCGGCTGCCTGCTTGCGACGAGCCATTCGTGGCCGAACCGTAACCGCTGCCGTTTTGTGCGGCGACGCGCGCTTCGGCTGCCTGAATGTTTGCCGGATAGTCGTCGACGTTCGCGGTGGCCGGGTTGTAACCGGCCTTTTCCAGTTGAATCAACTCAGCGCGGACCTGAGCGCGGGTGACCGGCTGGTTCGATTGCGCAAAAGCCGCGAGCGGCGCAGTGATAAGAGCAGCGATAACAGCAGCTTCGATCAGGGATTTCATGACGACTACCTCCAGAGATTGTTTTTTGCCGCGCCGCAAACGCTTTTGTTTGCAGCCAGTGGACACAGTCTAGGAGTCGGCCGACCTAGGGTAAACCCCTAACAAGCGAATTCACTGTTGCTAAAAGCGACACAATTATCGCGAAAGGTCATTGAAAGCCCGACAATAAAGCCGAAGCCGGCGCTGTCTCGCCCGACGGCAGCCCCGCTCCGCCGTTTCTGCCGCCTGTCACCTGCCGGTCGTTTCTCGGGCTGACGCCGAATCGCGCCCGATAGGTCCGGGAAAAATGCGAAGGCGACTCGAACCCGCACGCGACACAAATCGACGTGATCGACATGTCGGTCTGTTGCAGCAACTCGCGCGCACGCGTGAGGCGCAGTTGCAGATAGAAGTGCGTCGGCGTGTCTTTTAGCGACGCGCAGAACAGCCGCTCCAGTTGCCGCCGCGTCACGCTGATCTCGTCCGCGAGCTGGTCGGGCGTCAGCGGCTCCTCCATATGCTGTTCCATTGCCCCAATCACCTGAATCAGCTTGCGGTTGTGCACGCCGTAACGCGCTGCGATTTCCATACGCTGATGGTCCGAACGCTGCCGGATCCGGCTCACGACGAACTGCTCCGAGACCGCGGAAGCCAACGCCGCGCCATGCTTGCGGCCGATCAGGTCGAGCATCATGTCGATCGACGCCGTGCCGCCCGCGCAGGTGATGCGCCGTGCGCCGATTTCGAACAGCTCCTGGCTTGCGTTCAATGAGGCATAGCGCTCGCGAAAGGCCGACAGCGCCTCCCAATGCACGGTCACGCTATCCGCGCCGTTGAGGAGCCCGGCTTCCGCGAGAACGAAGCTGCCCGTATCGATGCCGCCGAGCGTCGCGCCGCCGCGCTCGAGCCGCTTCAGACAATCGCCGAGCTCACGCGTATAGCAGGCGAGCGGCTCGAAGCCCGCGACCACGAATACCGTCTGCGCCGCGTCGACGTTCGCGATTGCCGCATCCGCATTGATCGAAATGCCGTTGCTGGCCGCGACCGGCGCGCCATCGAGACTCAGAATGCGCCAGCGGTAGAGATCGCCGCGAAAGCGGTTCGCCACGCGCAACGGCTCGACCGCCGACATGAAGCCGATCGCCGAGAAGCCAGGCAGCAGCAGGAACGACATATCTTCGGGCATCGCGCACAGACTCGATCAGGAACTTACGGGGGCACTTAGGGGCGCTCAGAGGTGCTTGAGGGACGCAAACCGCCGGCGAACCCGGGGATTCCGGGCGAGCGTAGCAAGCAGCGCGCGATGCGGCAAGGCGCACCAAAATTCACCGGACGCATCGATGCTGCACCGCAATGACGACCGATGCTGGTTTTCCCTCGTTGTCGCATGGGAGCAAGAACGGGTCGCAGACGGTCGCTTTGGCGGGAATATGGGGCATTAACGTTACGTCACTCGTGCAGTGCGGACGATGCACAGGTCCAGCTCAGTGCATGACTCAATATCAGATCGCGCAATGCCGCACCATGCGGCGCAAGTCCGGAGGCCGCCCTGCTTTGCTCGGCGCGGCTGTTTCGAAACACGCTGTTTAACGTGTCAGAAGAGGGAACGTCATGAAGTTACGCGTCAAAGCCTTGCTTGCCTGTCTGGCCTGTCTGGCGGCCGTCACCGCCGCGTCGCCGGTCCTCGCACAGGATCCCGCCACCTGCCGCGCGGTGCATTTTGCCGACATCGGCTGGACCGACATCACGTCGACCACCGCGCTCGCGTCGACCGTATTCGAGGGACTGGGCTATCAGCCCGTGACGACCGTCGCGTCGGTACCGATTTCGTTCGCCGGCCTGAAGAGCAAACAGCTCGACGTGTCGCTCGGCTACTGGTGGCCCGTGCAGGAAAAGGCGATTGCCCCCTTCGTCGAGTCGAAATCGATCCAGGTGCTGCAACCGCCTAATCTGACCGGCGCTAAGGCGACCTTCGCCGTGCCCAGCTACGAATACGACGCAGGCCTGAAGACTTTCGCCGACATCGCGAAACACCGCGACCAGCTCGACGGCAAGATCTATGGCATCGAACCCGGCAGCAGCGCGAACGCGGCGATTCAGAAAATGATCGCCAGCAATCAGTTCGGCCTCGGCGGTTTCAAGCTGATCGAATCGAGTGAAGCGGGCATGCTGGTGTCGGTGGATCGCGCGATTCGCGAGAAGAAATGGGTCGTGTTCCTCGGCTGGGAACCGCATCCCATGAATATCACGATCGACATGAAATACCTCACCGGGAGTGATGGCGTATTTGGTCCGAACGACGGCGAGGCACGTGTCTATACGCTGACCTCCCCCGACTATCTGACGCGTTGTCCGAACGCGGGCAAGCTCGTGAGCAATCTGCGCTTTTCGACGCAACTTGAAAACGTGGTGATGCAATCGGTGATGAACAAGGAGAAGCCCGCCGATGCCGCCAAAGCGTATCTGAAGAAGAACCCGCAAGTGCTCGATGCATGGCTCGCCGGCGTGAAGACCTTCGACGGTAAGGACGGCTTGCCGGCGGTGAAAGCCTATCTCGGACTTTGATGGGGCCGCCTAGGTGGGGCCGCCCAGGTGGGGCCGCCCAGGCGGACCGCCCAGGTGTGCGCGCCCGGTCGGCCGCCGCCTCAATCCATCGAGTTGCACATCTCAATCCACAGGAACCAGCACGCATGAACCATGAAGTCATCGTGACCTGCGCGGTCACCGGCGCGGGCGATACGGTCGGCAAGCATCCGGCCATTCCCGTCACACCGAAGCAGATCGCCGAAGCCGCTATCGAAGCCGCAAAGGCCGGCGCAACCGTTGCACACTGCCACGTGCGCGATCCGAAAACCGGGCGCGGCAGCCGCGACCCACAGCTATATCGCGAGGTTGTCGACCGGATCCGCTCGTCGGGCACCGACGTGATCATCAACCTGACGGCGGGCATGGGCGGCGATCTCGAGATCGGTCCCGGCGAAGATCCGATGCGCTTCGGCGCCGGTACGGACCTCGTCGGCGGTTTGACGCGGCTCGCGCACGTCGAGGAACTGCTGCCGGAAATCTGCACGCTCGATTGCGGCACGCTCAATTTCGGCGACGGCGACTACATCTATGTGTCGACACCCGCGCAATTGCGCGCCGGCGCGCAGCGTATCCAGGAACTTGGCGTCAAGCCGGAACTGGAGATCTTCGATACCGGACATCTATGGTTCGCGAAGCAATTGCTCAAGGAAGGTTTGCTCGACGCGCCGCCGCTGTTTCAGATCTGCCTCGGCATTCCATGGGGCGCGCCCGCCGACACCACGACGATGAAAGCGATGGCCGACAGCCTGCCGGCTGGCGCGCAATGGGCCGGCTTTGGCATTGGCCGCATGCAGATGCCGATGGTCGCGCAGGCGATGCTGCTGGGCGGCCACGTGCGCGTCGGTCTCGAAGACAACATCTGGCTCGACAAAGGGGTCCACGCAACGAACGGCACGCTGGTGCAACGCGCGGTCGAGATCATCGAACGGCTCGGCGGCCGCGCGCTGACACCCGCCGAAGGCCGCCGCAAACTCGGCTTGCCCGCGCGCGGCGAGCGGCAACTGGAACGGCGTGCGGCGGGACAGTACGCATGAGCATGCCGCTTGTCCGTTGCGAACGGACAGCGTGCGCAGCGGTATCTGAGAACTCATAGGCAAAGGAAATATCAGCAATGGCAGTGATCGTCGATATCAAAACATTTGCGGCAATCGGCGCGGGCGTGATCGGCAGCGGCTGGGTGGCGCGCGCGCTTGCGCATGGGCTCGACGTCGTCGCCTGGGACCCCGCTCCCGGCGCGGAAAAACAGTTGCGCGAGAACATCGCGAACGCGTGGCCGGCGTTGGAGCGTGCCGGTCTCGCCGCGGGCGCGACGCCGGAAAGGTTGCGTTTCGTCGCGACGATCGAAGCCTGTGTCGAGCAGGCGGACTTCATTCAGGAGAGCGCGCCTGAACGCGAGGAATTGAAGCTCGCGCTGCACGAGCAGATCAGTCGCGCGGCGAAGCCGGACGCGATCATCGCTTCGTCTACTTCCGGCCTGCTGCCGAGCGATTTCTACGCACGCGCGGTGAATCCGCAGCGTTGCATCGTCGGCCATCCGTTCAACCCGGTGTATCTTCTGCCGCTCGTCGAAGTGGTGGGCGGAGAACTCACCGCCCCGGCAACCATCGACGCCGCGGTGCAGATTTACCGCTCACTGTCGATGCGGCCGCTCCTCGTTCGCAAGGAAGTACCCGGCTTTATCGCCGATCGTCTGCTCGAAGCGTTGTGGCGCGAAGCGCTGCATCTGGTCAATGAAGGCGTGGCGACTACCGGTGAAATCGACGACGCGATCCGCTTTGGCGCAGGCATCCGCTGGTCGTTCATGGGCACGTTCCTGACCTACACGCTGGCGGGCGGCGACGCGGGCATGCAGCACTTCATGCAGCAGTTCGGACCGGCATTGGAGCTGCCGTGGACTAAACTGGTAGCGCCGCGCCTGACCGACGAACTAATCGATCGGGTGGTGGCCGGAACCTCCGAGCAGGTTGGGCCGCGCTCGATCAAGCAGCTTGAACGCTACCGGGACGATTGCATTACGAGCGTGCTGGCAGCGATCGAGGAAGCCAAAGCCCGGCATGGCTTGCTTCCCGCGGAGTGACGCGGCCGGGTGCCGGCAAGCATACCGCTGTGCAGGCCGCTTGCGCTCCCGCAGCGGCCCATGCAACTCATATTGATGAAGGAGACGTTTGCCCATGCCGGATCACGCTCCACTGCCCTGCTATCGCGATACCGTGCGCGCCGAATGGGTCGATTACAACGGGCACTTGCGCGACGCGTTCTACATGCTGATTTTCAGCTTCGCGACTGACGCGTTGATCGACGTAATCGGACTGCCCGATCCGGTGCGCAAGGAACGCGGCCGCTCGATCTATACGCTCGAAGCGCATATCAACTACCTGCATGAAATCAAGGAAGGCGCGCAGGTTCGCGTCGATATGCGCGTGCTTGGGCATGATGCCAAACGGCTGCACCTTTACCTGGAGATGTTTGCTGACGATGGCGCCGAGCCGGTGGCCGCCGGCGAACAGATGCTGTTGCACGTCGATACCGGCGGTCCGCGCGCTGTTGCCTTCGACCCCGACGTCGAGGGCCGTGTTCGAGCACTGGCACAAGCGCATACCGCGTTGCCGGCGGCCAGGTTTGCGGGCCGCGTGATCGGCTTGCCGGTCAAGACCCCACGCAATGGGACCGAGGGCAGCAAGCATGCTTGAACCGGAGATCGCCGCGTTCATCGAACGAACCGCCGCCATCTATGCAGGGCATTCCACGTCCCTGCCGCCGAGCGAGCAGCGCGCGATTTACGAGCGCTATGCAGCAGCGCTCACGCCACCTTTGCCCGCCGACGTGATCGCCGAAGACGCCGTGTTCCAGGCGAGCGCCGGGCATCCGATCAGACTGCGGCGCTACCGGAATCGTGGAAAAGCGAGCGGGACGCCGACCGGCACCGTCCTGTACTTTCACGGCGGCGGCTTCGTGCTCGGCTCATTGGAAAGTCATCAGATCGTAACCGCACGTATTGCCGCGGACACCGGGCTCGATGTGATTGCGATCGATTACCGACTAGCGCCTGAACACCGCGCACCAGCCGCCCACGACGATTGCCTCGAACTTACGCTAGCCGCCTTGAAAGCCGAACTGCCGTTTGATTCGCTAGCGGGAAGCACCCTGCAACTGGCGGGAGACAGTGCCGGCGCCAATCTTGCCGCCAGTGTCGCCATGCGGCTACGCGACGACGGGGTTCAGGGCGTAAGCGGACTTGCACTGGTTTATCCGATGCTCGGCACCGAGCCGCAGATGCCCGCGCGGGAAACCGAAGCGCACGCGCCCATGCTGACGCTGGCGGACGTGCATGCGTTTCGCGATCTATATTGGGGCGAACACGGGAGTGACCACGCGCCTTATCCCGCGTGGACGATTCCGCTCGATGCAGCGCGTTTCGACGCACTGCCGCCAACGCTTGCCGTCGGCGTCGAACACGATCCGTTGCGCGACGATGCGAGAGTATTTGTCGAACGCGTCAACGCGGCCGGTGGCGAGGGCCGGTTATGGATCGGAACGGGCCTCGTGCATGGCTGTTGGCGCGCGCTCGAGTCGAGCCCCGGCGTGAAGGCATTGCATCGCACGGTCTGCCAGTTTCTAGGCGAGCATTCCGCCCTCTCGTGATGCCGTTGGACGGGATCGGATGAAGCGGGTCTTGAGTACAGCCGTTGGCCTTCATTCGCGGGTTGCCCCGTTCACGCCTCACGCCTGCGCCGCCGCGCCACTACGCCTGAACGAACTGGCAAAGAACAGTACCTGGTATTGCACCGCATTCGACCAGTACTCCCATGTATGTCCGCCTGGCCGCTCCGCGTAGTCATGCGGCACGCCCAATTCAACCAGCCGTGCATGCAGCATCCGGTTCGACTGAACAAGCGAGTCATTCACGCCGCAATCGATCGTCAATGCAATATGCGCGTTTGCCAGACTACGGGCGTTTTCGACGATCGCCTCGTTGTTCCAGAAGTCGGCATGACGCGCCGGATCGCCAAACACCTCGTCGATGCCTGGTTCATCCTCGCACCCGCGGGGATCGACTGCCCCGCTAATACTGCCCGCGGCGCCAAATTCGTCGGGTCGATGCAGCGCGATATGCAAGGCGCCGAACCCGCCCATGCTCAAGCCCGTAATCGCGCGCGCCTGGCGCGTCGCAATCGTGCGGAAATGCGTGTCGACATAAGCGACGACTTCAGTGCCTATATAGGTTTCATAACGGCTGCGCGGATCGACGGGGCTATCGATATACCAGCTCTCGTGACCACCGTCCGGCATGACGAGGATCACGTGATAGCGGTCGGCGAGCTTGCCGATATGCGAATTCGCGGTCCAGTCGGTATAGTCGCCACCCGAGCCGTGCAGCAGATAGACGACCGGGAAACGATCGCCGGCTTTGCCATGCGTGTATTGGTCCGGCAGCACCACGGTCGCGTCGAACGACTTATGCATGGCCGCACTGGGAATGGCCACGACCCTGGACTGAAACGCCCAGACCGGGTTGGTGAACAGCAGCGTCAGAATGAGCCAGAACACACGAGTCATTTTCATGGTTTGTCGCTCTCCCCTTTCTATGTGTTCGACGAACACTGTCTGGCATCTGGCGGCAAAACGCTGACAACGACTCTAACAACGACGACTTACAACCAAATTTCAGCGAAGCATACGGTTCTGTCAGCCTCGCGCCACTCCCGGCGAGCAGGAGCGGCCCAAGCCGAAGCGCGATGCGGCGCGGCTCCCTGCAAAGCGAATACAGCGACGGCGACGCGTCTATTCAACGTGTGCTGAAAAACCCACCCGGCCCGGTGCAACGTCGGATCGCAACGTCAGCGCCGGAATGTCGTACGCCCCGCCGTTCTGCGGGCGAAATGCGATCGGCTTGGTGTTCCACAGGTCATCGAGCCGTTGTCCGAGCGCGTCGCAAATCTCCGCGAACCTCGCTGCATCGATCCGGCTGGTCCGATGAACGACGAACGGCGGCAACACGTCGAAACCGGGGTAATACAGCACCCCATGCTGAATCGGAAACAACACGTCGTCGATGGGTCCGTTGATCCCTCGCGGGCTGTAGTGAGACTCCCAGCCCCCGGTTGTCACCATCAGCATGGCCCGTTTGCCGGCCATGGACCCTTCCCCGTAACGGTCACCCCAGCGTGCGTCGGAGTGCTCCCCCACGCCGTACGCAAAACCATAGGCATAGACACGCTCCACCCAGCCTTTCAGGATCGCGGGCATCGAGAACCACCACAGCGGAAACTGCAGAATCACCGCATCCGCCCACTTCAGCTTGTCCTGCTCGAGTGCGATGTCCTGGCTTTGCCGCCCGTCGCTATAGGCGCGTTTCGAGTCGAGAGAAGGATCGAAACGTGCGCCGGGTTGCGTATCCAGGCTGTCGTTTGCATCGAGCGACGCTTTCCAGTTCATGGCGTACAGATCGGAGACCTGAACGACGTGCCCGGCGCCCTCGAGACGTTTTACCGAAAAATCCTTGAGCGAGCCGTTCAGCGACCGGGGTTCCGGGTGTGCATAGACGAGAAGAACATTCATGACCTGAACTCCGTTAAGAGAAAACAGTACGATAGGTCTGTGTCCGGTATATTGGAAATGAATTGCCAATATGTCAGGTATTGCCATGAATAATCTCAGAAGACTGGACCTCAACCTGCTCGTCACGCTCGATGTTCTGCTATCGGAACATAACGTGACCCGTGCGGCGGAACGCCTGAACTTTTCTCAACCGTCGGTGAGCGTGCATCTTGCCAAGCTGCGGGATATCTTTGGCGACCCCTTGTTGCTGCCGGGACCTCGCGGCATGCGTCCCACCGCGCGAGCCGAGGAACTGCGTGAGCCTTTGCGCCAGGCGCTCGACGCACTAGAGCACGCGGTGGCGCCGGCCAGCCCATTCAATCCGGCCGAAGCAAACCATACATGGCGCGTGGCCGCCACCGACTACGCCGAATCGACGATTCTGCTACCCATGCTCGCCGGTTTGCGCGCGGCGGCGCCTGGTACCCGGCTGGCGATCGTCGAGGCTGTCCCACCTCGCATCGCGAAGCAGGCGGAACAGGGCGATATCGATCTGGCCTTCCATACCAGCGAAGGCGCGCCACCCGGATTACGCCGGCGGGTGCTGTTCAAGGAGCGCTACGTACTGGTAGGCCGCGCGGATCACCCGCGTCTGAAGCGACGGCCAACGCTCGCGCAGTTCTGTAAACTGGAGCATGTGATTGTCTCTCCGGACGGCGGCGGGTTTAGCGGCGTTACGGATGACGCGCTAGCCGAGGTGGGTCTCGCGCGCAGGGTCGTGCTCTCGGTCCCGCACTTCCTGTTCATGAAGTCGGTTCTGGCGGACACCGACCTCGTGGCGATGCTGCCTGCGCGCCTGGTGCGCGGCAACAGTGCGCTCAAAATCGTCGAGGCGCCGGTTGAAGTGCCGGGTTACGAAATGGCGATGCTCTGGCATGAACGCTCTCATCGCGACCCGGCGCATCAATGGCTGCGGGAGTGCATCGCGGAGTCAGTGGCAACGTGAAAAGCGCGGAGGGAGCTCCGCCGCCTAGGTCGAGGTCAGCGCAATGAACGGTTGAAAAAAAACGTGTGTTGCCGCGTGCGCGGCAATCGCCACGCTTAGGCCATGGCGTCGGTACAGGTACGCCCACAAGATACCCGGCGCAAAAAAACGCAAGGTGTCGTAGACAAACGTGGAAGCGTGAAACGGCACATTGATCGCCAGGTTGAGTGCATGCGCAAGGATCAAGCCCAGCCAGTACGCCCCGGGCGTAATCGCACCGTCATGACGCCATACGCGGCCGATCAGGAACACGAATACCGAGCCGAAGAAAAGCTGATAGACAATGCCCTCGTTCAAGCTGCGTAATACGTAGTAAATCAAACGTACCCACAGCGAGATGCCCGGCAAGGATTCCGCACCATTGCCCGTCAACTGCGCGCGAAAAACGACATCGAGAAGCAGCAGATATGCCGCGACCAACACGCCGGCAATGAGCGAAACCCACATGGGATGCCTCAGCCCATGTGGCATGATTTCAAGCCCGCAACGCCACGCGCAGTAGAGTCCGGAGACGCCAAAAGCGAGCATTGACAGCACTCGCACCGCGGGGGGATACACGCTTGCGTGAGCGAACGGGAAGAACGGCGGTACGAACGCGGCAATTGCGGCGCCGGCGGTCAACAAAGCGGCCAGAACTGTGTCACGCGCAGTGATGCGGTCAGCCGTGAAACTCGGCGCGGTCTCTTTCATCGTATCCCCAAGGTCGGCGCAGAACGGGTTGAGCCACGCTTGTACCACCGTTTGCGCCCGCTTTGCTATCCGGGTCTATTTTCCCTCATGCCTCGCGCCGATCGCGTCCAGTTCAGCGAGCGCATCGTCGGTCAGACTCAAGCGTGCCGCCTGCATGTTCTCGCGCAAATGTCCGAGCGACGAGGTGCCCGGAATCAGCAGAATGTTGGCTGAACGGTGGAGAAGCCATGCAAGCGCCACCTGCATGGGCGTCGCACCGATCCGTTGCGCGAGCGCGGACAGCGCCGAGGACTGGATCGGCGTGAATCCGCCCAGCGGGAAGAACGGCACATAGGCAATCCCCTGCCGCGCCAGTTCATCGATCAGTGCGTCGTCTTCGCGGTGAACCAGGTTGTAGTGATTCTGCACGCAGACAATCTCCACGAATCTCTGGGCCTCGGCCACCTGCGTTGCCGTCACGTTGCTCAAACCAATATGGCGAACCAGCCCGCGCTGTTGCAGTTCGGCAAGCGCCGCGATCTGTTTTTCAATCGATCCTTCGGCGGGTGCATGCACGCTGCCCATGATTCGCATATTGACGACGTCGAGTGCGTCGACGCGAAGATTGCGCAGATTGTCTTGAACCCCGCGCTCGATATCTTCCGGTTCGCTCGCCGGCAACCACGCGCCATCGTCACCACGGACCGCACCCACCTTGGTGACGATCAGGAGGTCGTCCGGGTAGGGATGCAGCGCTTCGCGAATCAACTGGTTGGTGATGTGGGGGCCGTAGAAATCGCTTGTATCGATGTGATTGACGCCCGATGCCACCGCTTCCCGCAGCACCGCGATTGCCGCTTCACGATCTTTGGGCGGTCCGAATACGCCGGGGCCGGCCAACTGCATGGCGCCATAGCCCATGCGTTGCACGAGATGGCCGGCCAGCGGAAAAGTGTCCGTGCGATTGAAGTTCGACATGGTGCGCTCCTTAATGTGAGGGGTTGAGCGGCAGTATGGCGACGATTGCACTGTTCGATAATCCGGTCTAGATTGCACGGGTTGTTAAACATTTTGAACAATGAACATGGAATTCAACGATCTTGCCGCCTTCGTTTCGGTCGCCCGTGCCGGCGGCTTTCGCGATGCCGCGCGCGTCAGCGGCGTCTCGGCGTCCAGTCTGAGCATTGCCGTGCGCCGTCTCGAGTCGAAACTCGGCATGCGCCTGCTCAACCGAACCACTCGTAGCGTGGCCCCAACCGAAGCGGGACTGCGTCTGATCGAAAAGCTCACGCCCCTGTTCAGCGAAATGGAAGCCGCGCTGGACGTCCTGAACCGGTTCAGAGACAAACCGAGCGGCACACTCAAACTCAACGTCCCCTCGAGCGCCGCACGCATCGTGCTGCCGACCGTCATCCCCCGGTTCCTCAAGGCCTATCCGGACATACGCGTGGAAGTTGTGGTGGAGGACGGCTTCGTCGACGTGCTGGCAATCGGCTGCGACGCAGGCATTCGCTATGACGAGCGGCTCGAGCAGGACATGATCGCGATTCCAATCGGGCCACGTGTGCAGCGTTTTGCTACGGCCGCGGCGCCGGACTACCTCGACACCCATGGCCGCCCCGAGCATCCACGCGACCTGCTCGCTCACGCATGCCTGCGTGGTCAATTTGCCGGCGGCGCGACGCCGACCTGGTACTTCGAGCAGAACGGCGAGGTGCTCCAGGTGAATCCGTCGGGACCGCTCCTCGTGAGACCGGGCGCGGCAATCGACCTGGCGATCAGCACGGCTGTCGCGGGCGTGGGGGTGATTCACCTGTTCGAGGACATGTTGCGCCCGCATCTAGATAGCGGCGCCCTGGAGCCGATCCTGGAGCCATGGTGGCAGCGCTTTTCCGGGCCGTTTCTTTACTATCCGGGCCGTCGTCATTTGCCGGCGCCGTTGCGCGTATTTGTCGACTTCCTGAAGGCAGACGGTCACGCAGAAAGTCCGGCATGACGGATGCCCTTCAACGCCGAGGCATCCGTCATGCAAGCTTGCCTCACGTGAGGCAAGCGAAGTCAGCGAGACCGCTCAGAATGCGTGACGCATCCCCACGGTGACGGCCACTTGCGAGTTCGACGACGAAGGCGAGAGCGTATTGATCATCGCGTGCGAGAGCACGGAGTCGGCCGGTGCGCCATGCACGTTCTGATAGACGCCTTCAAGATAGAAGTCGGTGCGCTTGCTGATCGAGTAGTCGGCCTGAAGCATCCCCGTATTCCATCCCGGCGACGAACCGTTATAGGCGCCGTGCGTATAGGTGTAAGCGCCCGACAGGCTCAACGCAGGGGTCAGCGCGTACTTGACGTTCGCTTCGTAGTTGTCGAGACGCAGCGAACCGCTCAGGCTGCCGGCGGAAGGGTCGTTTGCACCGAGGTAAGTGCCGGTTCCGAACGAGAAGACGCCCGACGCGTTGTCCAGTTGCGTGTGGCTCCAGACGAGGCCGACGGTAGCCGGCCCGAACGTGTAGTTGCCGCCCAGCGACCAGATACGCTGGCGTTGCGCAAGGAAATTCGCGCTGGTGTCGCCCGTGGTCACGGCGCCGCCCGCAGCGCCGCCCGCATTGTTGAATTGCAGATAGCCGGCCGCAAGATTGACGGGCCCCTGCGTGTAGGAAACGCCGAAACCGTATGAACGGTTGTTCGCGAAGCTGCCTGCCTGGTTGCTGAAGGCATACATCGTCTCGAAGGTGACGCCCCTATACGTCGGGCTCGTGTACTTGACCGTATTGTTGACAACGACCGAGTTGCCGGCAAGGTTGTCGTTTTCGAACGGATGCGCGGCCATGTTGCCGCCCCACGTATTGAACTCCGCCGTAAGCGGTCCGACAAGATCGTTCATCACGTCAAACTGGCGGCCGAACGTGAGGGTGCCATACGGATCGCTCTGCAAACCGACCCACGCCTGGGAACCGAAACCGTCGCTGGAGAAAGCCTGAGCGCCGTTATTCAGCAGGAAGCCTTGCTCCAGCTTGAAGACCGCATGCAGGCCGCCACCGAGATCCTCAGAGCCCTTGAGGCCGAACACCGTGTTCTGCGTCGAGCTGCTCACTTCCTGCCAGTTGCTGTGGCCGCCTTGATTATTCGTGTAGATCAATCCCGCGTCTATAAGACCATAGAGCGTCACGCTGCTTTGCGCATGCGCCGAAATAGCAAAGGCGCCCGAGAGCGCGACCACGAGTAAAGACTTTTTCATACTTGTTGGCTCCGTGATTAAGCAGTGGTGAATCTAATCCGCGATGTACGTTCGATACCGCTGGCGAGCGCGCAGATTGACACGAGACACGCGAACGGACAGGCAACGCACTGGCACGCCGGTGCGATGCGGTTGCCATGCCGGTTCCACAAAAATTCGATATCGTCGGTTGGTTAGTCGGTTATTGCGTGTGGCGCATTGGAATGACTTGCCAATTGCACTTACTGACTACTGTGTGGTTTTCAATTGGATTACGCGAGCGCGTCTTACGAAGAGCGCTATCGGAAAAGGATAGTGCGATGATATGACATCGAAAATAAATACCGCGTCAAAAAAATAAACCGGCGTGGTGCCAAAAGTACACTGGTGCATAACTGCGCCCTGTTCGCGCCACTCGCGGTCGCTGTCGCCGTCGGTGCCGAAAACGCCAGCTTCGAGTCGGGTTCGTTTGTGATTCCCCTGATGGTTGCCGGATCGCTATGCGTGGTCGGCGCCCTGTCGTGTCTATTCGTGGTCGGTAAGGCCGAGCCGTTGCCCTTGCTTGCCCGTGCCCGAACGGCAAAGATTGCCGGGCAAGGAGCCGCTTGAAGGCGAGCGCCGGCCGCGGTTACGTCAAACCTGCTGTTCAGTTGGCCACGCTTCTGCAAGAGATGTTCCACTGGCAAAAATTGCGGTGATAATGGGGTGGAAAATTCACCCCGACGCACCCACTATGACCGACACACGCCTTAGCCCGCTGCGCAAATTTGCCGATTTCGTTCGCGATCAGCGAACCCGCCTGACCGAACAATGGATGAAGACCGTTTTTGGCGATGTCGATCTCGTCGAGGCGGACAAGCTCACGTACCAGCAACTGGCCGATCATCTGCCGGAAATTCTTGAAGGACTGTGCCGCGCGCTCGACGTCGAAGATCTCGAACGCGTCGAGCCGGCGATCGAACGCGATGCGAGACAACACGGCATAGTCCGCTGGCGCCAGGGCTATCGGATCGAAGAGCTCGTCCGCGAACTCGACCTGTTTCACCAGGTGCTCGATGAAGCACTCGAAGAATTCGCGAACCAGGACAGCACATTCACGCGCCGCCACGAAAGCCGGGCGCGGCGCATGGTGGCCGAAACCCTCAGCATGGTGACGCTCACGTCGATCAAGGAGGCGGTCAGCGAACGGGATCGCAAGATCGACGAGTACACCGGCAGACTCGAGCGCGTCAATCACGAACTGATGCTCAAGCAGCGGCTGGTCGGCGATCTCTACGAATCGCGCATGCAAATCACGCGTAGCGTGGTCCACGATCTGCGCAATTTTCTGAACGCGTTTTCGATCGCGCTGCAACTGATCGGGCGCGCGCCCGCAAAAGCAGAGACCGCGCTGGCGTTGGCTACGCGGCAGGCCGCGGATATGAAGCAACTCGTCGACCAGATGGTCGAGTACTCCGTCGTGCTCGGCGACGACACGCCGCTCGCAAGCGAACAGGTCGAGTTGCGCGCGCTTTACGATGAACTCGTGGCCTCTTCGCGCCCCGCCATCGAGGCGAAGGGGCTCAAGTTGCACTCGACGTTCGACCCGGCACTATCCGTGGCGACCTCAAATCGTCTCAAGCTCAAGCAGATTGCCGTCAATCTGCTCTCCAACGCAACCAAGTACACGAAGTCCGGCAAGATCGAACTGGCCTTCGCAACGGCCGGCGCGGAGCACTGGCTGATTCGCGTGTCGGATACCGGCGTGGGTATCGCACCTTCGGATGCACACCGGGTTTTCGACGAATTCGAACGCGCTGCGGGCGACGATATTCCCGGCACGGGCTTAGGCCTCGCGATCGTCAAGGAGCTTTGTCACCTGTTGAACGCTCAGATCGACTTTTCGTCACACGAGGGCGTTGGGACCACATTCGAGATCCGCTTCCCACTGGGGCAGGAAAAAACCGAATGACCGTCCATCGGCAATGACAACAAGACCCGGCGATAAGCCTGGGTGTCGACCCTGCACAACAGCTTGAGGCGCAGCCTGGTGTCAAGCCGATCCCTGCTTACGTTTTTAATCCCGTCGCGGGGACGATTTTTCTGCAACGGGATCAGGCGGGCCTGGAAATTTAATTATTACGATTAACAAACAAAAACATTTAATTTCGTAATAAATAGCTGATTAACTCAAACCAGCTCCGCCCATAGGCGGATTGACTCACGCGCGCATTGAGGTGCAACTTTCCGAAGTTGTAGTTACGGAAATTCGGCAGCTCCTTGACAAACTCCGGCCGCGTCACCTATTTTTCTTCTGCCGCCAATATACGAATATCCGATTAAGGAAACACATCCCCCAAAGCATCGGAATATCTAATCCAGATATTTAGTTATTCTACGCATACCGCATAGAGACACAGATCTATGCGCTTTGAAGCATGTTGGTCTCAACCGCTGTACGCCAATGATTCACCGTCAATATTTCGAACTCCGATATATTTCTTTCCGGCGCGAGCGGCCTTTGTGAAACGGTATCTGAACCCACCACCAAGGATAGAGATGAAACGAGACGAGCGTTTTACCGGCCATCGCCACTATCGTCAAGGCAGGCTGCCGGCCATGGGAACCTTAGCGGTCGCAATCATGCTTCTCGGAGGCTGCGGCGGAGGCGACGGCGCTTCTTCCTCAGGCACGGCTGTGAGCATGCAGCAGACTGCAGCGAATCAGCAACTCACCCCCGAACAGGCCGCCGCGCAAGCATCGAGAGCCAATCAAACCTATATCGATCCGGTCGCCTATTCAGGCAACGCCACAGATGGCCTCGCGCCGGCTCAGGCCTCGGAGAAGGCTGCGATCATGCACTACCAGTGGAAGTCAGGCAAAACGCCGATTAACTACACCACGACCACCGGCCATCTGACGGCCTCCGATGCAAGTGGCAACCCCGAAGCCACGATGTCCTATGTCGCATACACCGCACCGAGTACCAACGGCTCGCCGCGGCCCGTCACGTTTGTCTACAACGGTGGCCCCGGCTCCGCTTCGATCTGGCTGCGGCTCGGCTCGTTCGCGCCGACGCGGGTCGCGACGCCCGACCCGCTGTTCGGGAACTGGCCGAACTATCCGATCGTCGACAATAAGGACAGCCTGATCGACACCACCGATATGGTCTTCATCGATCCGCCCGGAACAGGTCTCTCGGAGGCGATTCTGCCGAATACGAACCAGAAGTTCTGGACGACCGACGCAGACGTCAACATCATGCGTGACTTCATCCAGCGCTATCTGACGGTCAACAGCCGCAGCAGTTCGCCGATCTATCTGTATGGCGAGTCTTACGGCACGCCTCGCACCGACATGCTCGCACTGGCGCTCGAATCGGCCGGCGTGCATCTGACGGGCATCGTCCTGCAGTCGTCAATCCTGAACTATTTCGCGGATGCGATCGAGGCTGTCGCCATTACCGACTCGACGAGCGCACTGGCGTTGGATACGGATACGTTGGCGGGCTATTTCCCCGGCTACGCGGAAGTCGCTGCCTACTATAACCAGGTGTCGCCGGCGCCGCTCAATCAGGATCTGTACGCACTCCAGACCAGCCTGTTCGTCACGGCTGCGTACAACCAGTTCAGGCGGTATTCGCAATCGTGGGTGCTCAGTCAACTCGGCATACCGGATGCGCTCGGTACGCCAGTGTTTCCCAGTGCTCAAACGCTTCAGGCGTGGACCTTCCCATCCAGTCTGACCACCCAGGCGCTGCGGGGTTACTTCGGCGCGAACCCGTTCTCGACAAGCCTCCTGCCCGGCACGACAATCGGCCGCTACGACGGACGCGTGTCATTGCCGAATTCGGATCCGCGTCTGCAAAACGATGGGGACCCATCCGACATCCTGATCTCCCAGCCGTTCACTACGGCGCTGGCGACGCAGATGCCCGACTACCTGGGATATACCGCGCCGAACGCGACTTACTTGCCGCTGAACGACAACATCATCAACGTGTGGGACTTCTCGCATGACGGGCAACCCCTGCCCGACACGATCCCCGATCTGCTGGGTGCGCTGACGCTCAACCCGCAACTCAAGGTGCTGGCGGAAAACGGTTTTCATGATCTCGCCACACCGTTCCTGAATACCGAGAAACAACTGGCGCGGCTGCAAACGGTGCCCGGCCTGAAACCGGACTTACAGGTCAACTTCTTCCAGGGTGGGCATATGATCTATCTGGACGACGTCGCCCGGCCGCGAATGAAACGGGATCTGGTGCGCTTCTATCGGGGTACGCCGATTCCGGATGCGCTCGCGCTCTGGACGCTGCCCCCGCCGTGGCGCGACGAGAGTCCCGCCAGTCAGCCGACCGCGACCGCTACAGCGCAAGCCACGGCACCCTGACTGAACTGACGCGATGCGCCTCGTTCGCGATACTCTATTCACTCAATCAATGCGAGTCATCATGTCCCTTTTCGATATGTTGCGGCGTGTGTCCCCGTTACTCGTCCTCGGATGCCTGATTGGCAGCGCGCACGCGTTGCCGCCGCAAGCGGTGGCGCCAGCCACACCGCCAAGCGGAGCGAGAGGTGTCGACGGTCCCTTCTTTCCTCAAAACCGTGTAGCGCCTGTCGCGCCGTCGACCGGTACGGCCCTGCAGCAGGAAGCCCAGCAACGGCTCGAAGCGCGGCTGGGCGCAAATACGGCCCTTAGCAATGGCGCGGCGGTCACGAAAACCCAGGCCCAGGCCGCGGGGCTCGGCTATGTCGCCAAGCACTTCGACCAGATCGATTCAAGCCACAAGGGAAGTGTGAGCCTGAGCGACGTCAGACAGTATCTTCAACAGCAGGGCCGCCAATAGCCAATAAACAGCCACGAGTCAGTGGCCATGAGTCGGGGCTGTTCCTGGCTGAAACAGCCCTTCTGACAAGCGCGAATGGCCGTTGCGCCATTCGCGCGCCTACCCCGCCCCGGCGCGCTTGCCGGCCGGCAAACATTCACTCATTACGCCGCCGCGATCGCTCAACCCGCGCACCACGACCTCGGACGACTTGCCGTCGCGTCTCGCCAATTCGGCAAGATCGAGCAATGCCGCGTATCTCGTCGAACAATCCTGTCGATGTTCAATCGCTCGATGCGCGCTATACGTTTCAGTGCGAGCTGCGTCCTCTCCTACTGCAATCGCCACACCCATCGCCACGATCATCGCTGCCAGCGTGGCCACCTTGAAAAACGTCCACCTGTGTAGCGCGTTGAAACGCGACCGGGGCGTGCGCGCGTTTGCCTGCCCGCTCATCCACGGCGGACCGGGAGGGCCGGCCTCGCCGCTGGCTCCCGCTCGCAGGTTTTCACTCATGACCAGTGGGCCGGCACCCAGACGTTACCCACCCAGTGCCCCGGCACCCACACAACCGGACGCGGCACGGGCGCCACATAAACAACGCGCGGCGCAACATATACGGCTGGCGGGGGCGGCGGCGGTGCATAAACCACCGGAGGCGGCGGCACATACACAACCGGAGGCGGTACGACCACAGCCGGCGGCGGCACAACTACAGCCGGAGGCGGTACGACGGCAACCGGCTTCGGTGCCACCACGACCGTCGTGCTGCCCGTCGCGACCACACCCGTGGTCACCACGGTCCCGCTTGTCGTCACCGTGTTGCCGCGTGTGCCCGTCGCGCTAGTCGACGTCGTCACGACACCCGGCGCAACACGCGTGGCCGTGCCGGAGTGATTCACTGTGCCGCCGTCGGACCCGGTCACCGTGCCCGAACGTGAGCACGAAGCGCCGGCGCAATTGGTGGACGCCGAATGGTTGACCGTGTTGCCGTTCGAGCCCGTAATCGATCCGGACGACGAATACTGGCCTGGCGCCGTTCTGCTCACATCGCCGGATGTAGTGGCGGTTTTGCCGTCCGGTCCGGTAAGGCTGCCGGTATGCGAACAGGTGCCGCCCGCGCAATTGGTGTCGCCGGCATGCTGGACCTGGTTGCCGTAACGTCCGGTCGCCGTGCCTGAATTCGAGAACTGGCCTGGGGCGGTTCGGGTCACCGTGCCCGTGTTGGTCGCCAAACCGCCGTAGGGGCCGGCCACGCCGCCGGCATGCGAACAACTGCCACCGCCGCATGAGCCGTAACGCGCACCGTTGTAAGTGCCGCGTGATGTGTAGGCGGTGCCATGCTGCGACCAGGCAAAGGCCGACCCGCTGCCGAGCGCGAGTACGGCCACGGCTGCACTGAGCGCAAGCTTGCACAGCGCGCGGCGTGCGGATGCGGCGGTCGTCACGAGGGCCCGGGATGCGGCGCTGGTCGGAACGATGAACGAGCAGTTTTTCATGGAAAGTCCTTCCTGATTTCGGGCCACTTTTGCGCACTGCGGCGTGGCGACGAACGGACTATAGGAGGACCCGCGGACTTAATCAGCAGCGAAGATATGTCACCCCGTTTCACCGCGGCAGAGGCCCACGGGACGGGGGGTTTCGGGCGGTTCGAACGGGCCGTGACATAGCTCGACATAACTTGCTTGCGGCCAGTGCCGCCGCATGTCGCGTGCAGCGTCGAAGAGCGCGGCGCCCCTGTTCGACACCGCCTGACACTTTTCCGCAAAACGCGTGTCGTAGGGTTCGATGGATAGACCGGCGCAAACCGCTGACCTGTCACCCGCTTACTCTTCAAGAGGCGCTCATGTCGACAAAACGCGAGTCGAAGTCCAAAGCCAAGGCAAAAGAAAGCACGGCGAAAGCAGAAGGCAAACGACAGTCGTCCAGCAAAACCGCGGCATCCGGCAAAAAAGCCGCCGCACTCGCCAGCGGCACAAAGCAGCCGGCGGAAACTGCCGCCGCCACAGCGCTCCGGCCACGGATGCTGGACAGGCCCGTATTCGCACAGCCTCAACCGACCGCCGATCCAACGGTGTTTCGCGTGCCCCATCCATCGGACGACGCGGCCTACAAGGAAATCGACTTACTCAATGCGGAGCACAAGCTGTTTCCGTTGCCCTTTCCCGCACCCAGAGGCGGCGTAGAGCCCCAGCTCACGCTCGCTGACGTCATGGGCGGCAATGCAACCGCCATCGACAGAATCACAGCCGCCGGACAACTGGTGTTTCATGCGCTGGGAGATTGTGGCAGCACGAAGGGCCCGGCCACCCAGAACGAAGTGGCCGACAAATTGACCGCCGACTTCAATGAAGCCAGTGCCAGCGAGGTGCCGCAATTCGCGTTGCTGCTCGGCGACGTGGTCTATAACTTCGGCGAAGGCCAGTACTACTACGATCAGTTTTACGAACCGTATCGGAACTATCCGGCGCCGATCCTCGCCTGCGCCGGCAACCACGACGGCATGGTGTCGCCCGAGGCGCACGCCGCCAGTCTCACCGCGTATCTGCGAAATTTTTGCGCGGAGAGCTTCGCCGTGACACCCGAAGCCGGCGGCTTGTCGCGCACGGCGCAAATCCAGCCGGGCGTATTCTTCACGTTCGAGGCGCCGTTCCTGCGCGTGCTGGTGATTTACAGCAACACGCTCGAAGATCCCGGCGTCATTGCGGACCCGAGGATCGGGACTACGCAGCTCGACTTTCTCGACGCCGCGCTCAAGCGCGTCAAGGCCGAGAAATTCAGCGGCGCACTGCTGATCGCGAATCATCATCCGCCGTATAGCGCGGGTGGCCACGGATCGAGCGTCGACATGCTGGCGCAGATCGACAAAATCTGCGAAGCCAACGGCGTGTGGCCACATGCGTTTCTTTCCGGTCACGCCCACAATTATCAGCGCTTTACCCGTACACGCAATGCGGACGGCACGCAAATTCCTTACCTGGTGTGCGGCAACGGCGGACACGGTCTGATCAAGCTCGCCGCGCAAGGTGCGCCCGCCATCCGCGCGCCGCAGATCATGCAGGCGGCGTCGGCCACTACGGACCAGGTCGTGCTGGAAAACTACGACGACACCAATTACGGTTATCTGCGCATTGTCGTCACCGCAGCGCAGTTGCGGATCGAGTATCACTCGGCGTCCGACGGTCTCAACACGAAAGCGCCAAACGACTACGTGACAGTCGACCTCGCCTCGCGCCAGGTGGCGCATTTCGTTGCGCCGGACATGGGGCACCCGAAGGCGGCACGAGCCGTGCGTGCTTTGGTGCGGCGCTAGCGGCGGGATCTCGCGCCGGGGCCCGGCGCCGCTCACCCTCGTCCGGACGCCCGTGCCGATATCCGCCTCCGGGCGCGTTGCGACTACGATTTTTCGCAAACCTGCGTTTACACCGGATCACCTGTTTTTGCCGGGGCAAAACCATGTAATCTCTCGGTTTTCTTCCAGAACGAAAACAGATGAGTCGAGCGTTGGCGAGGGCACAACTACTACAAACGGGGGCACGCAGGCGCCGCCGCCCTATCGTTCTTCGTTTGCGCTGCACTGTGGTGCTACTGGCGTGCGGGGTCGCCGCCTTCGCACGTCCCGCTCAGGCAGCCGAATCCGCCTGCGGCGCCCAAGGCGGTCCGGCCGGCCGCCCCTCCGTCGGTCTCGTGCTGTCCGGCGGCGGCGCGCGAGGCTATGCCCACCTCGGCGTGCTGAAGGTGCTCGAGGAAAACCGCATTCCGGTCGATTGCATCGCCGGCACCAGCATGGGCTCGGTAGTCGGCGGCCTGTACGCGAGCGGCATGACGGCGCAGGACATGCAAAACCGCCTCGCGGGGATCAATCTCGCCGACATCGCATTCGATATCACCGAACGCGCCGATCTGCCGCAATCGCGCCGCGAGGACGAGCGGCTGTATGTGAATAGCCTGTCGCTCGGCTACGGCGCCAATGGTTTCCGTTTGCCGGTCGGGCTTGTCCAGGGCAATCGCCTGCAGGCCCTGTTGCAGGACTGGACCTCCGCCGTGCCTGGCAACGTATCGTTCGACCGCTTGCCCATCCCCTATCGGGCGATCGCCACCGATCTGCGCACCGGCCAGAAAGTCGTGCTCGATCACGGTTCGCTGCCGCAGGCGATTCGCGCCAGCATGGCATTGCCGGGCCTGTTCGCGCCGGCCGATATCGACGGGCGCACGCTGGTGGACGGTGGCATTGTCAGCAATCTGCCGATCGAAACGGCGCGCGACATGGGGGCGAACGTCGTGATCGCCGTCGATATCGGCTCACCGCTGCGGCCGCTGGATGCGCTGGCTTCGCCCGCCGACGTGATGCAGCAGATGATCGGCATCCTGATTCACCAGAACGTTGCGCGCCAACGCGAACAGTTGCAACCCGGTGACGTCGTGATCGAACCGGCGCTCGGCTCGCTGAGCTTTACCGATTTCGCCAACGCGAGCCAGGCGATCGCGGCCGGCGCAGCCGCCACGCGCGCGGCACTGCCGCAGCTTGAGCATCTGGCGCTCTCGCCCGCCGACTACGCCGCGTGGCGCGCCCGGCACGGTACGCCCGCCATGCGTCCGGTACGGATCACGCAGATCGAGATTGCGTCGCAAGGCGCGGTGCCCGAGTCACGCATTCGCAACGCGTTGCATGTCAAACCCGGCGACGTGTATGACCCGACCACGCTCAACAAGGACTTGCTGGCGCTCTCCAACACGGGCGACTTCGCCAGCGTAAGCCAGCAACTCGTCGACGACGGCGACGACCATAAACTCGTCATCTCCGCGCAGCAGAAGCAATGGGGGCCGAATTTCCTGCTGTTCGGACTCGGTCTATCGAGCAGCTCGACAGACGAAGGCGGCTTCCGGCTGCATCTCGGTTATCGCCGGCCGTGGCTCACTTCGTCCGGGCTCGAAGGACGCGTGGACGGCACAGTCGGCAGCGACCTGATCGACCTGCACGCCGAGTTGCGGCAACCGTTGTCCACTTCATTCGGCTATTACGTCGCGCCCTATGTCGAGTTTCAGCGCCGCTACGCCAACCTCTACGACGATTCCGGCAACATCAAGGTTACGCAATACCTGTTGCAGACCGAGCGCGCCGGGCTCGACTTCGGCATACCGCTTGCGCGTCTCGGCGACTTCCGGATCGGCGTAGCCTACGCGCACGGCTTCGCTTCGCCGCAATACAATTTGCCGCTGGACGACGGTACGCCTAACTCGCCGCTGCTGTTCCCCGATATTTACGGGCGGCAGCTCAGCGCGCGCGCACGTCTCGTGATCGATCAACTCGACGATCCGCTGTTTGCCCGCAAAGGTTATTTCGGCGAACTACGCGTGGAACGTTCGTTGTTCGCGGGCAGCGACAGCTTCACCGAGGTATACGGCAAAAGCATCGTCGCGGCGAGTTATGGGCGGCACAGCATCAACGCGAGCATCGAAGCGGGTAACGACTTCGGCGGCACCAACCTGACCAATCCGTTCGGCTTCACGCTAGGCGGCTTCCAGCATCTGTCGGCCTATGCCGCGGACCAACTGTCCGGCAATTCCATGCTGTACGGGCAGGTCACGTACATGAATCAGCTCGCTGTCTTCAACGCGTCGCCGATTCGCGGCCTGTTTGCGGGGCTGAGCATTGAAGCCGGCAACGTCTGGAACCGCGATTCCGAGTTCGGCAGCGGGCCGCTGAAGCGCAGCGTGACGATTTTCACCGCGTTGACCAGCTCCTTCGGACCGATATATCTGGGTATAGCGTTCGCGCCGAGCGGCCGCCATAACTTCTACTTCCAGTTGGGCCATACCTATTGACGCTGCCCGGGAAAGCGCATTTCACGCCACGGTCCCCACCGGCCAGCTCATTTCGAAGCGCGCGCCGCCGAGCGTCACGGGATCGGTGACAGCAATGCGGCCGTGGTGGGCGCGCAGCACCTGTTGCGTAATAGCCAGACCGAGACCATAGCCGCCGGTCTGGCGATCGAGCCGCACGAAGGCATCGAAAATGCGCGCCCGCTGGTCGGGCGGCACGCCTGTGCCGTCGTCTTCCACGTAGATTTCCACGTTGCCGTGCCTGACGCTCAGGCCGACCATGATTCGCGACTGCGCGTATTTACTCGCGTTGCGCAGCAAGTTTCGCATTGCGTAAGACATGAGGCGCTTATCCATCACAACGCGTAGCGACGGGTCGACCCCGGTTTGCGCGATCAGTTGCTTGTCCGCGTACAGCAAGGTGGCATCGGTGATCTGGCTGTCGAACCATGCCGCAAGCGCGGTCGATTCGAGGTTCGATTGCAGCGAGCTGTATTCGAGGCGCGCGTAGGTCAGGCTCATGTCGATGAGCTCGTCGAGTTCGGTGACATCCTGGCCGATGCTTGCCAATGCGCTGTTGTATTCGGCCGCGGAAGCGGGTTCGCGAAGGTTCTCCAGCGCGAAGCGCACGCGGGCGAGAGGCGTGCGCAGTTCATGGGAGATGCCGTTGGTGAGTTCGCGCTGCGCGGCGATCAGGCGTTCCATGCGTTCGGCCAGCGCGTTCAGCGTACGCGCCAAAGGCCCGATTATCACGCTATGCGATTCGCGGGCACGGGTGTTGAAGCGGCCGCCGGTGAAGTCGATTGCGCGTTCGCGGACCATCACCAGGTCCAGCCAGACGGGACGCATCCAGCGGTAGGCGGTTATTGCCGGCAGCAACAGCGTGACCAATGCAATGGGTATCGACGCCTGTGCCGTTGCCAGCGTTTGCCAGATCGACGGCGATGTTTTTAGCGCGAGGCTCAGGGTGGTGATCGATGCCAACAGCACCAGCGCTGTTAGCGTTAGCAGGCGCAGGTAGACGCGCAGGTAAAGTCTCGACCAGCTCGGAATCCGGTCTGCCCGCGTGTCCGTCCACGAGCGGCGGAAACGGTGTAAGCGCCACCTGACGTAGCGATAGGGGCTGAGTTTCTTTTGCTCCGCAGCAGGTGGCATTTCTTCTCTTCTCTTCGCTTCTTTTGATGCGGTTGTGGTCTATCCGGAGCGCTGCTAGACCCTCTGCACAAATGCCAGAGTTTGCTCCGCTACCCTTTCACGTTCGTTGTCCAGTGTGATCATGTGATAGCTGTCGGTCAAGCGCACGAAGGTCACCGAGCGGCTCCCCAGATTCTCGCATACGAATTCCGCGGAACGGATGCTCGTCACCTCGTCTTCCTCCGAATGCATCACCAGGGTTTCGCACGTTACGCGGCCCAGCGCCCGCTTCACCGCGAAGCGCATCCAGTCGACCTGCTCGATCGCCGACAGCGGCACGTACGGATAGTGAACGCCGCTGCCCTTCTGAACATGGCGACGGATCAGGTTGCGAATACGCGCGTTCTTGATGCCGAACGGCTCGCCCTCCGGAACGCGAATCAGGTGACGCAGGCCCGGCACGCAGTACATCAGATAGCGCAGCGGACGCAGACGTGAACCGCCCCAGCCGTCGAGGAATAATGGCGGCGACAGCAGAATCAGGCGCCCCGTCGTCATGCGCTCGCGCGCACTCAACATCAATGCGAGCAATGCGCCCATCGAAATGCCCGCGACGTCCACACGCTCGTAACGCGCTATCAGCTCGCGGTACGTGTGGCTCAGCAACTGCATGTAGTCGCTCAGCGTCACCCGGCTCAATGCGTCAGGGTTCGAGCCGTGGCCCGGCAGCGACGGCAAATGCACGTCGTAACCGATCTGCTCGAACTTGCGGTCGAGCGCGCCAAAATCATGGCGCGTGCCACCCAAACCGTGAATCATCAACACGGCATGGCCTGAAAGTGGGGAAACGCGAGCGGACATCACTAAGCCTGTGGTTGCACAAGCCTGCGATCCTAATCATCCGCGCCTTGCATGACTGTCGATTTGCTACCGCATTTGTGGAGTTTTGTCGGCCGATTTTTCGACGTATTACTCAATCGAAACTCAATGCCCACTCACTTTTGACCCCGGCTGCCCCTCAGTGCCGGCTACAGCAAACGCCTTCAGTCCCACGCCAGCTTGCTGAACTGATAGCCCTTGCCGCGGACCGTTTTGATGCGCTGCGGAGTACCTGAGTCGTCGTGCAGTTTGCGGCGCAGCTTGGAAATGCCGCCGTCGATCGTGCGGTCGAGGCCGTCGAATTCGATACCGCGCAGTTGCCGCATCAATTCGTCGCGGCTCACCACTTCGCCCGCGCAACTCACCAGTGCCCAGAGCAAGTCGAACTCTGCCGAGGTCAGATCGGGCAGGCTGCCGTCCGGCAGCTTGACCGTGCGGCTGGCCCGGCTGATCTCGAACTTGCCGAAGGTGTAGCTCTCGGGTTGAGCGTTCTCCACCGGCCGCGTGGTCACGCGGCGCAGTTGCGCCTTGATGCGCGCCAGCAGCACGCGTGGTTCGACCGGCTTATGCACGTAATCGTCCGCGCCGAATTCGAGGCCCAGCACTTCGTCGAACTGCTCGTCGCGCGCAGTCACCATGATGATCACGCCGTCGAATTGCTCGCGCGCCTCGCGGCAAATCTGAAAGCCGTCCTTGCCAGGCAAGTTCACGTCGAGAATCACCAGGTCCGGGCGGCGCTTGAAAATGGCCGGCACGGCGTCGTTACCGTGCAGCACCGTCTCGACCTCGTAGTCGTGTTTGCGCAGGTAACCCGCGACCAGCGCCGACAGGCGGTCATCGTCTTCGACAAGCAGAATCCGGAATGGCATGGGACGAATCGTTCAGGGCTAGTTGTTTCAGTAGCGGCGGATAGCGGCGGGCAGCGGCATGGCGCGGTGCACAGCCAGCAAGCGACTGTGACGCGCCGGGTACCTATCCGCACAGCACGGACCGGCCGGCAACGGCCGCACGAGCCGGCTCGACGCACAGCATAGCTGATGCGCCGCACATCTTGCGACACGCTAAACAAAACTCGACAAACGCACAAGTAATTCGACACGGACACGTAACCCGCGCGACTAGCATCCGCTCCGTTGAAGTAGCCAAAGGATTTGCCATGTCGACTGTCTCGAACGATGGAAGCCGCACCCGCTCGCCGTGGTTCACGCGCGCCGTTGCCTCCTTCGCGGTCATCCAGCAAGCCGCCCATTCACTCTACCCCGGCACCAGCCTGTTTCATCGCTGGCGACGCGTGCGCCTATGGCTGCGCTCGCTGATATCGTGGCGCTCCACGCAAATATGGCTCAAACGCTGCGCCGTTTCGCCCCTGCACGATCTGGTGAAACGTCACCCCACCGCGCTTGAGCGCATGCACCGGCCGTTCCTCCATACCCGCTTCAGCCCGCGCGAACGCCTGACGGCGAGCCTCGATCACCAGGCACTGACACAGCAACGCGTGCCGCAACTCGCCGCGCGGATCGCCGCGGTCGGCTCGGCGACGATCGCATCGTTCGGGGTGGGCGCCGAGCGCTGGTATGTATCGCTCGAGTCGATTGAACAATTCCAGAAGGAAGGCGACTGGACCCTGTGCATCCGCGATGCGCGCGACAGGCGCATTGTTTCCTGCACGTTCAGTCTCGCCTATCTCGGCGGCAAAGTGCGGCGGCCACGTCTTTGCATCGGCTCCGTGCAGGGGCCGGACACGTCGGTCAACGGCCGCGAGCTGTTTCGCGCGCTCACCAAGCGCTGGTATGGACTGCGGCCGAAGGTGCTGGTGGTCTACCTCGCGCAATGTGTCGCCGCAGCACTCGATGCAGGCGGCACCTTCATCGTCTCCAGGCAGGCACACATCTACGCCAACTGGCGTTACTGCCTGAAAAAGCGTCGTGTGGCCGCCGACTACGATCGCCTGTCGATGGAATGCGGCGCGCTCGCGCGCTGGAACGGCTGGTTCGTCCTCGCACCGCCGGCGCGCTACCTGGCCGAGCGTCAAGGTGACGATACCGGCAACGCGACCCGGCGCAAGCGTTATGCATTGCGAAGCACCCTCGCCGCCCAGATTCGTCGCAGCGTCACCGCAAGCACAACGGATCGACTCCGCGCGCCTCGCTTTATCGCCTGAATTCATTGCGATTTTTTTATTGACAAGACCTGCGGCAAAACGGCACACTCGATCTCATGTTGACGCACACCTCCCTCCCCGTCGCGATTAAAAATCGAACAATGCATGCCATCGTCGGCAGGCATTTGGGAGCACGTGCGCGTTAGCAGTCTGAATCTGCAAACAAGGACCCAAAGGCCCCGCCGGTAACGGAAGGGGCCTTTTGTTTTATGGGTGCTCCGTCCGCCGGCTCGATGACGGAGAGCAAGATGGATCAGGCAAGCCCGCAATGCATGGATGACGACTCAAGTCGGTCGGCGTGTCGACACAACGAGGGTCTTCCCAAGGTCGTACTACATTTTTCCGTAGCACCAGGCGCCACGCTGACATGGCGTGTCGACGCCGACAGCACACTCAGTGTGCAAGGCGCGCGCGTATGGCTCACGCGCGTCAACTCGCCCTACGATCATTGGCTCGAACCGGGCAATGAGTTCCGGCTGCGCCGCGGCGAACGTGTGTGGCTTAGCACGGATAGCGAACGCGGCGCGCGTGCGTCGTTGAGTTGCGCGCTGCCGGCCAAACGTGGTTTCGTGAGACGTTGGCTGGGATGGCTTGCAGGATTGGGACTGGAGGCGCCGGCGGCTCGATAGCGTGTCCCGACACGACTCGATGATCGAACTTTCGTACCGTGGAAAAGCAAACACCCCTGCAACGAGGGGTGTTTGCCGATTGCCATGCCTAGCCAGTTACTGCGGCGTCACCTGCACGGCCGCCGCCGAAACGAATACCGCGTGGATCGTATCGCCAACCTTGACGCCCTTCAGATCGACGTCAGGTCCGACCTCGAGCGTTTGCGTCTGATAGGCGCCGCGCAGCGTGACGAGGCGCTTCTTGTGATCGATCTTCTGCACGGTGGCCAGCACTTCGACCTGGCGCGCGGATGCAAAGCCGCCCGAGGCCGGCGCATACACCTGCGTATCGACGCGCGCACGAATACCCTTGTCCGCGCCGGTGACCTTATCCGCCTTCACCAGCAACGCATTCTTGTACAGGACATCGACCCGGTCGCCGATCTGCAGCTGATCGAAACCGGCGACCTGCTGGCTCACCAGCACGACTACCACGTTGCCGGCCGGCCCTTTGAGCGTGAGTGTGCGGGTGCCCGGATCGATACCCACGATCTGCGCCTTCAGATGCACCGGTTGCACCTCGCTGACGATGCCTTGCGCGGCACTCGCCATCGCGTCCTGCGCCCACGCCGGTTGCGCGGCGGCGAAAGCCGCCACCATCAATGCTGCTCCAATCGTCGCTGCCTTCATCATTTACGCGCTCCTCGATAAATTGTTCAATCTGGCGCCATGGCGATCTGAAACCCCAGGATGCCGATTAACGCCACGAATGCATCCAGCTTCAGGCGTTCACTTATTAAAGCGGTGCAGGGCGATGATTGTACATGCCTTACAAGAAGCTTCGGTCGTTTATATTGCGATTTTCAAATCAGCGAACAGCATGATGCGAAATCCCGCAGCACGGCCTCGCCGCGGTCTCAACCGGTTGACAGCAGCGCTTCAATCTCGCCTGCCATCCCTATACGGCGAGAATGCACAATATGCACACAGCATTAAACGCATACTGCATGGCGAGGGGACCGGTCATTATTATTTTCATCGACGGCATTCGTCACGATGCAATCTGAATCGACCATTAACGACGATTAAACACACATTCAATTACCGGTGCGTCCAAACCGAGGGCAGAAATAAAACAGCCCCTTTGCGTGAGCAAAGGGGCTGCTGTTCATGATGTAGCCATGGGTGCGATGCGCGCAGCCTCGAGACTAAAGACGCTGCGGCACTCCTGCACCAACGCGAGGCCGTTACACGCGCTCGATAGCGATCGCGATACCTTGACCCACGCCGATACACATCGTGCACAGCGCAAAGCGGCCCTGCGTGCGATGCAGTTGATACATCGCAGTGGTCACGAGGCGCGCGCCGCTCATGCCGAGCGGGTGGCCGAGCGCGATCGCGCCGCCGTTCGGATTCACGCGCGCGTCGTCATCCGCAACACCGAGCGCGCGCAGCACGGCAATACCTTGCGACGCAAACGCTTCGTTCAGTTCGATGACGTCGAACTGGTCGATGGTCATGTTCAGGCGCGCCAGCAACTTCTGCGTGGCCGGCGCCGGGCCGATGCCCATCACGCGCGGCGCAACGCCGGCCGTGGCGATACCCAGCACGCGTGCACGCGGGGTAAGGCCAAAACGCTTCGCGGTTGCTTCGTTCGCCAGCAGCAAAGCCGCCGCGCCGTCGTTCACGCCCGACGCATTGCCGGCCGTGACCGTGCCGTCGGGACGCACCACGCCTTTCAGCTTGGCGAGCGCTTCAAGACTGGTTTCGCGCGGGTGTTCGTCCTGCAGCACGGTGATCGGATCGCCCTTCTTCTGCGCGATCGTCACGCCGACGATTTCCTGCGCGAGCGTGCCGTCACGCTGCGCGCGTGCGGCTTTCTGCTGGCTGCGCAGCGCAAATGCATCCTGATCCGCACGGCTGATCTTGTAGTCGGTCGCGACGTTTTCGCCGGTCTCGGGCATCGAGTCGACGCCGTACATCTGCTTCATGAGCGGGTTCACGAAACGCCAGCCGATCGTCGTATCGAAGATATCGGCCTGACGCGAAAACGCGCTGCTTGCCTTGCCCATCACGAACGGCGCGCGGCTCATGCTTTCGACACCGCCGGCCAGCATCAACGCGGCCTCGCCCGATTTGATCGCGCGCGCGGCAATGCCCACGGCGTCCATGCCCGAACCGCACAGGCGGTTTACCGTGGAGCCCGGCACATCTTGCGGCAAACCGGCCAGCAATAGCGACATGCGCGCGACGTTGCGATTGTCTTCACCGGCCTGGTTCGCGCAGCCGTAGATCACGTCGTCGATCGCGCTCCAGTCGACGTCTTTATTGCGCTCCATCAGCGCCTTGAGCGGCACCGCGCCCAGATCGTCGGCGCGAACCGACGACAGCGAACCCGCATAGCGGCCGATCGGGGTGCGAATCGCGTCGCACAGGAATGCTTCGGTCATGTGATGTCTCCAGTTGATGTGCTGCGTGCGCTGTGCCGCCAACGGATGTCCGCCAGCAGCACGAGCCGGCTGCTCCGCAGCATCGGCCCGGCGAGTGCAATGGGAAACGGCCGCATGGCAGCCGTCGTATCAATTCAGCTTAGCGCAGGATAGTAAACGATGAGCCGGGAGTGGCGGTCATTTGTTCTATATACGAACACACGGTCATATATCGAACAACTAGCTGCGATGATAGGCGTGTCGCGGAAACCATGTCAAGCAAAGCCGGTTCCGGACCAGGGAATACGCGGGGGCGTATGGATATGAAGATTGACGTGCCCGCGCCGGGAAAAGTGCCCTTGCGCCGGCCTGCACGCGGTTTTGAATCATTCTGCGGCCTACGGTGCTCTCGCCCTTGCAACAGCGCCCCCGGCACAGGCCGTTATTAGCGTACTAGCGGATCGAAATACCCTCGTCGGCGATATAACTGCGAATCACATCAGCGAAACTGCGGTCCCCGCTCAAGCCAAGCCGTTCGGCGCGCGAGGCGTCCCACTGGCCCGGCCAACTGCCGACAATCTTCTCCACCCGCGCATCCGGCGCCCACACGATCCGCCCCGCAACCTCTTCGCCCGCCACGTCGCGCAGCGCTGCCACCATTTCGTCGACACTCACCGAAATCCCCGGCAAATTCAGCGCGCGCTGGTTGCCGAGCGCGGCGGAATCAAGCTCGAGCCCGGCGATCAGACTTTCGATCGCTTTGCGCGGCGACAACAGCCACACACGCGTCGAGCCCGCTACCGGGCACACGGCGGTTTCGCCGTTCAGCGGCTCGCGAACAATGCCGCTCGCGAACGACGATGCCGCCGCGTTCGGCTTGCCCGGCCGCACGCTGATGGTAGGCAGCCGCAGCACCCGGCCGTCGACGAAACCCCGCCGCGTGTAATCGTTGAGCAACAACTCCGCGATCGCCTTCTGCGCGCCGTACGACGATTGCGGATTCAGCGCGGTATCGTTCTGCACGACCTCGGGCAGATCGCCGCCATACACGGCCACCGAACTCGTGAACACCACCCGTGGCGTGTGCCCGCGCTGCCGGCAGGTTTCCAGCAGCAAGCGCGATGCGTCCAGATTGATACGCATGCCAAGATCGAAATCCGCTTCGGCCTGTCCGCTGACGATCGCCGCAAGATGGAAAATTGCCGCGGTACTGTTATCGATCACGCGATCGAGCACGCCGCGCTCGGCGATATCGCCCACTTCCGAACGCACGCGGCGGTCGCCGAAATCGCTTCCGTGCACCACGTCGAGCAGCACCAGTTCGGTAATCGCTTGTGGCCGGCCGCGCTCGTCTTTCACGACGCCGCGCGTCAACAGTTCACGCGCGAGACGCTGGCCAAGAAAACCAGCACCGCCGGTAATCAGTACTTTCATGATGGGCTCCGTCCTCAGTTCTTATCAACGCGCGACGTTCAGATATGGCGCGAGCCAGCCGAGTCCCGCCGATGTGCCGGCCCGCGGCCGGTATTCGCAACCGATGTAGCCGTCATAGCCCAACGTGTCGATCAGATCGAACAGATACGGATAATTCAGTTCGCCTGTATCGGGCTCGTGGCGTTCCGGCACGCCCGCAATCTGAATATGGCCAATGCCTCCCATATCGCGTTTGAGCTTCACGGCAAGGTCGCCTTCGACGATCTGGCAGTGGTAACAGTCGAACTGCACCTTGAGATTCGGCGCGCCCACTTCAGCGCAAATTACTTGCGCGTCGTCCTGACGGTTCAGAAAGAAACCGGGCATATCGCGCGTATTGATCGGCTCGATCACGACGGTGATGCCGTCCCCCTGCGCGGCCTTGGCGGCATAGGCGAGATTCTTCAGATACACCTCGCGATGCCGCGCGCGCGGTTGATCCGCGCCGATCAAACCGGCCATCACATGCAGCTTGCGATTGCCGAGCACACGCGTGTAATCGAGCGCGGTTTCGATGCTGCGGCGAAATTCGTCTTCGCGGCCCGGCAGCGATGCAATGCCGCGTTCGCCTGCCGCCCAATCGCCGGGCGGCGCATTGAAGAGCGCCTGATTCAGACCGTTCGACTCGAGCCGCGCCTTGATGTCGCCGGCACGAAAATCATAGGGAAACAGAAACTCCACGGCCTTGAAGCCGTCTTTCGCCGCAGCGGCGAAACGGTCGAGAAACGCGTGCTCGTTGTACATCATGGTCAGGTTGGCGGCGAAGCGAGGCATGGCGGAAACTCCCTGGTAACGGTTTGGATCGGTGCGGAAGCATTCAATGAACGTGAGCGCCGGGATCGCCGGAATGGGCGTCTACCAGCGCGCGCCGAACACCTTCCGAAGTTCTTCAAGCGCCGCCTCGTCGAGCGGCGCGGGGCGTGGGTTGGTCATCAGCCAGAGACGCGCGGTCTCTTCGAGCTCTTCAAGCGCATACGATGCATGCGCCACTGAGCGCTCCCACACCACCGGACCGAGCCGCTCGAGCAGGACCGCGCGAACCGTGCCCGCGAGCGCGGCTATCTGCTCGGCCACTTGCGGGTCGCCGGGTCGTTGGTAACGGATCAGCGGGACGTGGCCCACTTTCATCACGTAGTACGGGGTGATCGGCGGCAGAACATCGTTGTCGTGCCAGACGCCGGCGAGCGTCAAGGCAAGCAGATGCGTCGAATGCGTATGGACGATGCCGCGCGTTTCATCGTTGCGTGCATAGATGCCCCGATGCAGCGCAAGCGTTTTCGACGGTTTGCCGCCAGATACCGCGTTACCGTCAAAATCGACCTTGGCGATATCGGCCGGATCGAGCCGGCCGAGACAGGCATCCGTCGGCGTGATCAGCCAGCCGTCGTCAAGGCGCGCGCTAATGTTCCCCGCGCTGCCCACCGTATAGCCGCGTTGATAGAGACTCGCACCGGTCACGCAGATTTCTTCGCGCACGCGTGCTTCGTTCGTCGTGTGAAGTGCGGGCGTGCCAGTCATGGCGTAGCTCCGTCGAGGTGGCGTAGCGCCTTTTCGAAAAAGTCGACTGTGCCGAAGTTGCCCGATTTCAAGGCGAGCGCGAGCGGCTCGGCATCCGTCGTTGCGGTGGCCGGCACACCCGGATCGATCTGCGCGCCGATCCGCAACGTGCGCACGTCGAGTGCCTGCACCACGGCACCCGAGGTCTCGCCGCCCGCCACCACGAACTTGCGCACGCCGCGCTCGCGCAAACCACGTGCGATCGACGCCAGCGTGGATTCCACCAGGTGCCCCGCTTCGTTGACACCGAGTTCACGCTGCACCGCTTTGACTTCGTCGGGCGTGGCAGTCGCGTAGATCAGCACAGGTTCGTCTTTATCCAGGTACGGCTGCGCGAAGGCCAGCGCCTGGTCGACCACCGCTTCACCGCGCGCCGCCGCAAGCGGATCGATGCGGAACGCCGGCCGTCTCTCGCGCCAGGCCGCCACTTGCGCATTGGTCGCTTTGGAGGCGCTGCCGGCCAGCACCGCCGACAATCCTTCGACGCTCGGCAATTGCGCGGCATCGCCGCGTTCGGCGAGCAGGCCGGCGCGACGAAAGTTGCCGGGCAGACCTAGCGCTATACCGGAGCCGCCCGTGATCAGCGTCAGGTCGGCGCATGCCTCGCCGAGTACGTGAAGATCGGCATCCGATACCGCATCGGCGATCACCATGCGCACACCGTCGCTGCGCAATGCGTCAAAACATTCGCGTATCGCCGACACGCCTTTAGCCACGGTGTCGTAACGCACGAGGCCGACTTTCGAGCCGATTTGCCTTTGCAGCACGCGCACGAGATTCGCATCGCGCATCGGCGTGAGCGGATGGTTCTCCATCCCTGACTCGTTCAGCAATGTATCGCCGACAAACAGATAGCCGCGATAAATCGTGCGGCCATTCTCGGGAAACGCCGGGCAGGCAATCGTGAAAGCCGTTGCGCCGGACTCGCTGGACAGCGTATCGAGCAACGCATCCGTGACCGGACCGATATTGCCGGCGTCGGTCGAATCGAAGGTCGAACAGTATTTGAAGAAGAACTGGCGGCACCCTTGCTCGCGCAGCCAGTCCAGTGCGGCGAGCGATTGGGCGACGGCATCGGTGGCGGCAATCGTGCGCGATTTCAGCGCGACGACCAGCGCGTCGGCTTCCACGACATCATTCGACGCGGGCACGCCGATGCTCTGCACCGTGCGCATGCCGCCGCGCACCAGCATGTTGGCGAGATCGGTGGCGCCGGTGAAATCGTCGGCGATGCAGCCGAGCAGCGCGCCTCTGGACGAAGTGGTCATGGCAGACTCCGCGCTTACTTCGCCGCCGGCAAGTCGATGCCGGGGAAAATCTTGATCACCGCGGAATCGTCTTCGCCACCATACCCTGCACTCGACGCCATCATGAACATCTGATGCGCCGCCGCGGATAAAGGCAAAGGAAACTTCGAGCCGCGCGCGGTATCGAGCACCAAACCGAGATCCTTGACGAAGATATCGACTGCCGAGAGCGGCATGTAATCGCCATTCAGAATATGCGGCACGCGATTCTCGAACATCCACGAATTGCCCGCGCTATGCGTGATGACCTCGTACAGCGCATCGGGATCGACCCCTTCGCGCAAACCGAGCGCCATCGCCTCGGCGGCCGCGGCGATATGCACACCCGCCAGCAACTGATTGATGATCTTCACTTTCGAACCCGCGCCGTGCGCCGAACCCAGCCGATAGACCTTGGCGGCCATTGCGGCCAGCACGTCCTCGCATGCGGCATAGGCCGTGTCGGGGCCCGACGTCATCATCGTCATTTCGCCGGATGCGGCGCGTGCGGCGCCACCGGACACCGGCGCGTCGAGCATCTGCAAACCAGCCGCTTCGATACGCTTGCCGAGCGCGATCGCGAAGTCCGGTGCGACTGTCGCGCTCGCGATCACCACGCTGCCGGGTTTCATCGTGGCGACCGCACCTTGCGCGCCGAACAGCACCGCTTCGGTTTGGGCGGCATTCACGACCAGCGTGACGACCACCTCGCATTGCGCGCCAAGCTCGGCCGGCGACGCACAGCCGACACCGCCTGCCGCAACGAACACTTGCAGGATTTCGCTGCGCAGGTCGCACGCGTGAACCCGAAAGCCCGCGCGCAACAGCGAGCGCGCGACGCCCATACCCATCGCTCCGAGACCGATAACGCCGACGTTTCTGGACATGCTTGACCTCTAATCTGGTTAGCCCTATGCACCCCGCAAGAGCCCAGTCCGGGATGCCTCAGTTCAGTTCAGCAGATACCCGCTTCCGCAAGCCGCCGTGCGGCATTGTTCATATGGGTGCTCGCAGCATTACGCGCCGCCGCGGGATCGCCCGCCCGGATCGCCGCGACGATAGCCGCGTGCTCTTCACGCACCTGACGTGAGAAGTCGTCGCGCAGCGCCTCGTTGCGCCGCGTCACCACGGTGCCGGCTTCGAGGTACTGATTCAGGAAGATGAGCGTCTTGAGGAAATACGGATTGCCGGTGGCAACGGCGATCGCGCGGTGGAACGCGACATCTTCGGCGACACCGCTCTCGCCTTCGGCCACCGCTTCGTCGATCTTCGCGAGGGCGGAATCGATCGACATCATGTCCGCGTCGCTGCGGCGCAGGGCGGCTTCCGCCGCCACCTCCGCCTCGATCGCGCGCCGCAGCGCGAGGATTTGCAGCACCGAGCCTGCTTCAACCGCTTCCGCATAGTCGATGCGCAGCGGCCGGATCGCGCCGTGCGCGGCGATGAACACGCCACTGCCCTGGCGCGGCTCGACCACGCCTTCGTTCTTCAGCCGTGAAATCGCCTCACGGATCACCGTGCGGCTTACGCCGAACTGCTGCGCCAGCACCGCCTCGGTCGGCAGCTTGCCGCCACGCACGAAAGTGCCTTTGTCGATCTGCTTGAGCAACTGCTGCGCGACGGTATCGCTCAGTGCGCGAACAGGAATCTTCTCGAACATGGATGTCCCGATAGATCATGTTGTCGGGTCATCATACAAATTTACGAACTTGGCGGCATCCATGCAAACCCTCGGTTCGCTGCCCATCATGGATAGTGGCTCGATGGCCCAAGCGGCCGGCGCGCGGGTGTCTCGCCCGCCACCGTGGCGCAGCGGAATCAGGCCGTTTCGCGCTCGACGATCTGAAACCCGACGTCGGTCACCCTGGCGTTGCTCTCGCCGCCCAGACGATCGAGCAGGCAACGCGCGGCGGTGAGTCCGATGCGGGTACCGTCCACGCGCACGGTGGTGAGTTGCGGCGTGGTTTCGGCGGCGAATTCGAGGTCGCCGAAACCGCAGATCGACAGTTGCGACGGCACGCTCAAGCCGAGCTGTTTGCTCGCGCCAAGCACACCGAGCGCCAGCAGATCGGAACCGCAAAATACCGCGTCGAGTTGCGGCGCCTGTTCGAGCAGCGTCGGCAGTGCGGCTTTGCCGAGCGCAACCGAGCTCGGCGGCGACACCAGCACCTCGGCGACGTTGTGAATGCCCGCCTGTGCAAGCCGGTCGCGAAAGCCGTCGCGGCGAGCGCGTGCGCGCTCGTCGTTCGCCGAGACGAGGCCGGGTGTCCGCACATTGCGTTGCAGAAAGTGCCCGGCCACGGCGGCGCCGATCTGATAGTGCGAAAAGCCGACCAGCATGTCGATCGGCGTATCGGTCATATCCCAGGTTTCGACGATCGGCAGGCCCACATTGCGCAAGCGTTCACGCAAAGAATCCGTATGGGCAACACCGGTCAGCAACACACCTTCCGGACGCCGGCTCAGCACCGCGTCAAGCAAGGCCTCTTCGCTCGAATCGCTATAGCCGCTCAAGGCCAGCAACACCTGATAACCCGCGCGCGACATGGTCTCGCTGAACACCTGGATCGTGGTGGAAAACAGCGAATGGGAAATGGTCGGCACGATCGCCGCGATCAGCCGCGAACGCGCCGACGACAAACCGCCCGCAAGGCGATTGGGTACATAGCCGAGCTTCTGCACGACCTGCCGCACGCGTTCGAGCGTCTCGGGCGCGACCGTTTCGGGGCTATTGAAAACGCGCGATACCGTGATTGGCGCGACGCCCGCTTGCGCGGCGACATCCGTGATGCGCAGACCCTTGGCGCCGCCGCGCAAGCGTTTCGCTGGCGCCGCCGCCTCCGTCATATCGGGGCTGACAACGGCGGGAGGCTTGTGATTCGGCATGGCTCGGTGGCTAGGTGATGGGTCGCGCGTATTGTAGACCGCGATAGAGCGTCCGCAGCGAAACGCTCCACGTGCCGGGCGTGCCGGACCGGAAGGACTCAAAGCAGATCTACTCGGTCACGGGCAGATGGCTTTGCGCGATGGAGCCGCCTCGATTACGACGCAGGATAAACAGCGTGACGACGGCAAACACCAGCAGACAGGTCGCCGGAATCAGCATCGGCGTCTTCACGCTGCCGGTGGTTTGACGCACCCACGGCACCAGATTCTGCGCAATGAAGCCACCGATATTGCCCAGCGAATTGATCGCCGCGATGCCCGCCGCGGCACGCGCGCCGAACAGGAACTTCGGCGGCAGCGTCCAGAAACACGGGATCAGCAGATACATGCAGGGCGCGCCGAAGCAGAGCGCGGCAAACCGCAGGGTGTTGGTGGGCAGAAACACGGCGCTCAGGAAACACGCGACGCCAAGCAACGCGGACACAAGCATCGCGACGATGGCGCGATTGCCGCCGCGCAGCTTCGACGGCAGCCACGCCAGCACGACAGTCGCCATCAGCCAGGGAATGATGTTCAGCAAGCCGTTAGTCGTATTGCTGACGCCGAAACCTTTCACCAGCGTCGGCAGCCAGTAGCTCACGCCATAGACGGAAATCGACAGCATCATGTAGTAAAGCGCCATGCCGATCACTCGCGGCTCGGTCAACACGCTCAGCAACGAGGCGTGACCGGCGTAGCGTGCCTTCATCTGCGCGCGTTCCCCGTCGAGCGTATCGGTGAGCCATTGTTTTTCGTCGGCGCAGAGAAACGCCGCCTGTTTCGGCGAAGCCGGCAGCAGGCGCAGCACGACGAAGGTCAGCAGAATCGACGGCAGACCCGTCACGATGAACACAAGCTGCCAGCCGTGCAGTCCCGCGAGGCCGCCCTTGTCGAGCAGCCAGCCGCAGATCGGCGCGCCTACCATGTTGCCCAGACTGCTGCCGACGGTGAAATAGCCGAGCATGCGCACGCGATGCCGCGACGGAAACCATAACGTCAGGTAGTAAATCACGCCCGGGTACAAACCCGCTTCAGACGCACCGAGCAGGAAACGCAGCACGTAAAACATGGTTGCGTTCTGCGTAAACGCGAGAAGTATCGTGACGATGCCCCACGTGAACATGATGCGCGCCATCCAGCGAGGCGCGCCGTACTTGTGCAGCAGCACGTTGCTCGGCACTTCGAACAACAGATAGCCGATGAAAAACAGCGACGCCCCGAGCCCGTACGCGACTTCGGACAGTCCGAGACTGCCGAGCATCTGCAGCTTGGCAAAGCTGATATTGGAGCGGTCGATATAGGCTACGAGATAGAGCACGCCGAGCAGCGGCATCAAACGGAGTGCCAGGCGATTGATCAGACGCGATTCGTCGACCGCCGGTGTCGTGATATTCACTATGTCTCCTGCGCTCGCGCCGTTCGCGCGAGCAATGGCTATTTGACGGCTCGACCCAGCGTCAGCGCGTTATTGTTTTTGTGCGCGCCATTGCGCGTAAGCAGCCAGCGTTTCCTCGTTCGGCGGATACGTGCCGCGCAGCGGCCGGCCCTCCTCGATGCGCTGCGTGATGAACGCTTCAAGTTGCTCCTGCTCGGTGGCGTCACGGGCGATTTCAGTTGCCATTTCGCGCGGCACGATGACCACGCCGTCCACATCGGCCACCACGATATCGCCGGGATACACCGGCACGCCGCCGCAAGCGATCGGCACATTCATATCGACCGCATGGTGCCTCGCCAGATTTAGCGGCGCACTCGCGCCGGCACACCAGATCGGCAAGCCCAGTTCCGCGATCGTGCCACTGTCGCGCACCGGGCCATCCGACACCATGCCGGCGACGCCGCGCTTCGCCAGACGCAGCGCGAGAATCGAACCCACCGACGCGACCGCGCGCTCGCCACGGCAGTCCTGCACCAGTACGCTGCCAGGCGGCGCCGTTTCAACGGCTTTGCGCTGCGGATGATCCGGGTCCTGAAACACGCCAACGTGGTCGATATCCTCGCGAGCCGGGATATTGCGCAGCGTGAACGCCGGGCCGACCACGTTGGGCGCGCCGGGCGCCGGTTTGACGAGTGGCGCGACGCCTTGCAGGAATGCGTTGCGCAAGCCGCGCTTGAACAGTTGCGTGGTCAGCGTGGCCGTGCTGACGTGCCGTAGCTGTTCGAGCGTGGCCTCGCTGATGGCGATGTCGGGTGTGGTCATGAGAAGTCTCGATCGAGTTAGTGGATCTCGGGTTCGGTGCGCGTCGCAGCCGGCGCGCCTGGCTCAAACGGCGCGGCCTGTGCCTGACTTTGCGGCGCGCCCGGGTTCACGGGCTCTTCAAGGAAGTCGAAGTCGCAGCCCTTGTTGGCCTGCGTCACGTGCAGTTGATGCATCACGCCGAATCCACGCTCGAACGGCCGCTTGGGCGGTTGCCATGCGGCCTTGCGCGCCGCGAGTTCCGCATCGCTCACTTCGACGTGCAAACGCCGCGCCGGCACGTCCAGCTCGATCATGTCGCCGTCCCTGACGAGCGCGAGCGGACCGCCCACGAACGACTCGGGTGCCACGTGCAGCACGCACGCGCCATAACTGGTGCCGCTCATGCGCGCATCGGAAATGCGCACCATGTCGCGCACGCCCTCTTTCAACAGCTTTTGCGGAATCGGCAACTGGCCCCACTCAGGCATGCCCGGCGCACCTATAGGACCCGCATGCTGCAGCACGATCACTGAATCGGCTGTGACGACCAGGTCCTCCGAATCGATGCGCGCCGCCATGTCGGCGTAGTCCTTGAAAACCACCGCAGGACCACGATGTTTCTGCAGATGCGCTTCCATCGCTGCGGGTTTGATCACCGCGCCGTCCGGCGCCAGATTGCCGGTCAGCACCGCGAGGCCGTCGCTGGCGACAAGCGGATTGCTACGCTTGCGAATCACGTCGTCGTTGAATATTTCCGCGCCCGCGATGTTCTCGCCGAGCGTCGTGCCATCGACCGTCATCTGCGTGCCGTCGATCAGGTCGCCCAACTCGACCAGCAATGCGCGCAGGCCGCCGGCGTAGAAAAAGTCTTCCATCAAATACTGGCCTGCGGGACGCAGATTGGCGAGCACGGGTGTAATGCGCGCCAGTTCGTCAAAGCGGGCCGTCGTCAGATCGATGCCAGCGCGACGCGCCACGGCAACGAGGTGCACGATTGCGTTCGTCGAGCCGGACATGGCCAGCACGGTGGTCACCGCGTTGTCGAACGACTTCGCGGTCAGGATGTCGGACGGTTTCTGATCGGTCCACACCATCTCGACGATGCGCTGTCCTGTCAGCGAGGCGAACTGCGCATGCCGCGAATCGACCGCGGGAATCGACGAGAAGCCGGCCAGCGTCAGGCCGAGCGCTTCGGTGGCGCTGGTCATCGTCGACGCGGTGCCCATCGTCATGCAATGGCCCGGCGAGCGCGCGATGCCGCTTTCGATCCCTTTCCACTCTTCTTCCGTGATCTTGCCGGCGCGCAATTCGGCCCAGTATTTCCACGTGTCCGAGCCGCTGCCCAGCGTGCGGCCGTTCCAGTTGCCTCGCAGCATCGGCCCCGCCGGCAGATAGATGGACGGCAGATTCATGCTGATCGCGCCCATCAGCAAACCGGGCGTGGTCTTGTCGCAACCGCCCATCAGCACACAACCGTCGAACGGATAGGACTTCAGCAACTCCTCGGTTTCCATCGCGAGGAAGTTGCGGTACAGCATCGTGGTCGGTTTCTGGAACGGCTCGGCGAGCGTCATTACCGGCATCTCGACCGGAAAACCGCCGGCCTGCCAGATGCCGCGCTTCACTTCCTCGACACGCTGCTTGAAGTGCGTGTGGCACGAGTTGATCTCGCTCCATGTGTTGACGACCGCGATTACCGGCTTGCCCATGTAATCCGACGGGTGATAACCCATCTGCGCGGTGCGTGAACGGTGGCCGAACGAACGCAGATCGTTCACGCCGTACCAGCGGTAGCTGCGAAGCTGCTCAGGGGTTTTGCGGGTCGATGACACGGACATCTCCATGGTAGCGATACCATCGCGCTTCAAGGATTGGAATCCGGCGAAGCTTCTTGGTGGTATGCATGGTAACGCTACCATTCGAATAACGTCGCTAAGGGATTCCACTGATGTGGGCTGGCGTCGGCCGGCGTGCATCTCGCATCGGCCCATTCACCGCAGGTGAAGGTGCCGAACGTATCGACAATTGCCGCTTGCTGCCGTCGAAAGAGTACGGTCATCGCTTTTTCGAACGACTGAACGTACGGCGACGAGGCTGTCGGATCAGCCTGCGCTTCTCGCACGGCGGTGGAGTCGCTCTTTTCTTGCGAGGGGTTGTCGGTGGCACATACACATGCGAGGTGAAATTAGGTCGCCGATCGGCGTATGGAGGGGAAATAGATGAGGCGCCGGGAGCAAGAAACTGCCGCCTTGCCGCGACCTATACTGTCGGCGAGCCAGGCCCGTTTTTTGTTTGGCGAATCAGAAGGCTTAAGTTATCGTCACGCCTTTGCACCGCATCGCGCCGGCCGAGCCACGCGGGTGCCGTGCGCCCTTCTTCGAACGCATCTTTCAAGGTCCATGAGCAAAGCCCTGCCGCCGTCTTCCGCCGTTCCTGACAACGCCGAACCGGCCTCGGACAAACCGGGCGACTCGTATGTGCAGTCGTTCGCGCGAGGCCTCTCGGTGATCCGCGCATTCAATGCCAGCCGTCCCGAACAGACGCTCACCGACGTCGCCGCGGCCACCGGCCTGACACGCGCCGGTGCACGCCGCATCCTGCTGACGTTGCAGACGCTCGGCTATGTGGAGGCCGAAGGCCGCCTGTTCCGCCTCACGCCGAAGATTCTCGACCTCGGTTTCGCGTATCTGACCTCGATGCCGTTCTGGAATCTCGCCGAACCGGTGATGGAAAACCTCTCGGCGCAGGTTCACGAGAGCTGCTCGGCGGCGGTGCTCGATCGCACGGAGATCGTCTACGTGCTGCGCGTGCCGACTCACAAGATCATGACCATCAACCTGTCGATCGGCAGCCGCTTGCCGGCGTATTGCACGTCGATGGGCCGCGTGCTGCTGTCCGCGCTCGACGACGAAACACTCGACGCGACCCTGAGTTCGGCGCCGCTCTACGCGCACACGCCACGCACGGTGACCGACAAGGAAGAGTTGAAAAAGCTGATCGCGCAGGTGCGCCGCCAGGGTTGGGCGATAGTCGATCAGGAACTGGAGGGCGGTCTGATTTCGTTGTCCGCGCCGATTCGCAACCGCCAGGGGCGCGTGATCGCGGCGATGAATATCAGCGGCAACGCTCAGCGTAATTCGGCCAAACAGATGGTGAAGGCGTTTCTGGAGCCGTTGCAGGAGGCCGCGCAGACCGTCTCGGAGATGGTGGCGCGGCGCGGCTGAATGGCAGGCAAGGCAGGCAGGCCCCCCCGAGGGGCCGCGCGATCAATCGATCGGTTTATCCGCTGTCTCTTTCAGCATCGACACCGCAATCAACGACACGATCACACACCCGGCTACATAAGCGGCCGGCGCCAGCTTGCTGCCGGTCAGTTTGATCAGCCACGTCGCAACCAACTGCGCGGTACCGCCAAATACGCACACGCTCAGCGCATACGCGATCGAAATGCCGGTGGCGCGCACGCGCCGCGGGAACGACTCGCACATCAGGGCAAATTCCGACGCCGATCCCATCGAGTAGAACAGCAGCATCAGCGCGGTCGCCGACATGATGACGGGCAACTGCGGGAAGCGGTTGATCAGCATGAAGGACGGAAACAGCAGCAGCACCAGCACGCCGCGCCCGAATAGAATCGGCCGCTTACGGCTGCCGATACGATCGGACAGCATGCCGAACAACGGACACGTGATGAGCATGACGAGCCCCGACGCGACGCCGACCAGCATCGACAGCGACATCGGCAGGCCGAGCGTGTGGATCGCATAGGTCGGCATGTAGAAGGTCAGAATGTAGGTCGAGACCGTGCCGCCCATGACCGTGAGCGTAATCAGCAATAACGGCCGCAGATGCGCCGTGAAGAGTTCGTGCAGCACACCGCGCTCGATGGCGTGGCCATGCGCGCCGACCGGATCGTCCGCGAGACGGCGGCGCAGGTAGATGCCGACCGGCGCGATCAGCACGCCGATCAGAAACGGAATGCGCCAGCCCCAGCTTTCCAGCGAGTCTTTCGGCAAAGCGCCCGACAGCGCCGCCGCGATGCCCGACCCCATCAGCGCCGCGCCGCCTTGCGTCGCCAGTTGCCAGCTGGCGCGAAAACCGCGCCGGGTCCCGCCGCCCTGCTCAAGCAAGGTCGACGTTGCCGCGCCGAACTCGCCGCCCTGTGAGAAGCCTTGCACGAGACGCGCCAGCACGATCAGCAGCGGCGCGGCGAGACCGATCTGCGCATAGGTCGGCGCAATCGCGATCGCCCCGGTGCTGGCCGCCATCAGCATGATGGTCAGATTGAGCGCCGCCTTGCGGCCTTTGCGGTCCGCATAGACGCCGAGCATCACGCTGCCGAGCGGCCGTGTGATGAAACCCGCCGCGAACGTCGCCACGGATAACAGCAGCGAAGTCGTGGGATCCGCTGACGGGAAAAACAGCTTGCCGATGATCACGGCAAAAAAGCCGTACACGGTGAAGTCGAAAAACTCGAGCCAGTTGCCGATCACCGCCGCGGCGATCGCGCCGCGACTGGTGCTTCGGGTGGTGTCCATAGCGCGGCTTCGATCCGTTGCAGTGTTCATCACAGGTCTTCCTCGTTGTTATGCTTGTGTGTCCGGCGGTGCGAACTCCATGCCCGCTGACCGGCTTGTTATAAGCGCCGGGAATGCTTCAGCGGCGCCCCAACCCCCTCATCGCCCCAGATACCGCTCCACCAGCCGCGCCCAGAACGCCGCACCAACCGGCAGATTGCGATCGTTGAAGTCGTAATGCGGGTTGTGCACCATGCAACCGTCTTCGCCCGCGCCGTTGCCGATCCGCAGGAACGTACCGGGCCGCTTTTGCAGCATGAAGGCGAAGTCCTCGCTACCCATCAGGATGTCGGTCTGCTCGACCACCTTGTCGTCGCCAACCAGTTCGCGCGCCACCTGTACCGCGAAATCCGTTTCGGCATCCGAATTGATCACCACCGGATAGCCTTCGATGTACTCCACCACCGCCTTGCCGCCATAGCTCGCCGCCTGGCTCTCGGCGAGTTCGGTAATGCGCTTTTTCAGCAAGGACCGTACTTCAGGGCTGAAGGAACGCACGCTCAATTCCAGCTTCGCGCTGCTGGAAATCACGTTGTTCGCGGTGCCCGCATGCATCGAACCGACCGTCACCACCGCTGGCTGCGACGGGTCGACGTTACGCGCGACGATCGTCTGCAAGGCCATCACGATGCTCGCCGCCACCACCACCGGATCGACCGTCAGGTGCGGACGCGCGGCATGACCGCCCACGCCCTCGATCGTGATGATCGCCTTGTCGCCCGCCGACATGAACGGCCCCTTGCGAAACAGCATCACGCCCGGCTCCTCGCCCGGATGATTGTGCAGGCCGAACACGGCGTCGCATGGGAAGCGCTCGAACAGGCCGTCGTTGATCATCTTCATCGCACCGCTGTCGATACCGCTTTCCTCGGCCGGCTGGAAATACAGATGCACGGTGCCCGAGAAATTGCGGGTAGCGGCAAGGTGCTGGGCGGCACCGAGCAGCATGGTCGTGTGGCCGTCGTGGCCGCACGCGTGCATCTTGCCGTGCGTGCCGCTCGCATACGGCAGACCGGTCTGTTCGATGATCGGCAGCGCGTCCATGTCGGCGCGAATGCCGATACTGCGCGTGCCCGTGCCCAGTTTCAGTGTGCCCACCACACCGGTTTGGCCGACACCGCGCGTGACCTGCCAGCCCCACTGCTCGAGCTTCTCGGCCACCAGTGCGGCGGTTTGCACTTCCTCGTAGGCCAGTTCCGGGTGGTGATGAATGTGATGGCGGATCTCGCGCAGGCTTTCGGCGGCAGGCACCAGGTCGGACACTTCAGTAAAACGCGCGGCTTCGCTCATCTATCGCTCCATGGGAATTCAAGCCGCATCACGCGGCAAACAGGCAAGCACTATAGCCACGCCGTTTTGTTCGAATAAGATGCTGTTTTTTTCACCCCGATTAACAAGCTTTATATACGGGATTACCCGCATGAAACTGCAACAGCTGCAAGCGTTCGTTGCCGCCGCCCATCACCGCAGCCTGCGCGCCGCCGCGCGCGAGCTCGGTGTGACGCAGCCGGCCGTCACGCATACGATCCGCGAACTGGAGAGCGCGCTGAATGCCGAGTTGATGATGCGCAGTGTGCGCGGCATCGAGTTGACCGCCTGCGGGCTTGCGCTGTTGCCGCGTGCCGAACAGTTGCTGGGCGATATGCGCCGCGCCGTCGAAGCGGTCGAGCAGGTGAAGGGGGAACTGGCCGGCAAGGTGAGCGTGGGCACGATGCCGTCGATCGCGCTGACCGCGTTGCCGCATGCGGTGTCGAAGTTTCGCCGCGCCATGCCGCTGGTCAGTCTGCATCTGGAAGAGGTCACGATCCCGGATGCCGTCGCGCAATTGCGTAACGGCTCGCTCGATATCGCGGCGATTCATCACGTGCAGGCGCTCGACAGCGATCTGGTACAGGCGCCGCTCTACTCGACCCAATTCGTGATCGCGATGCGCGCCGGGCATCCGCTCGCGAACGTCACGCGCCTCCATGAACTGCTCGACGCGGAGTGGATCGTGACGGTGGGCGCGGATCACTTTCCGCATAGCGTGATGATGACGATGTTCAACGCACACGGCTTGCCCGTGCCGAAGCGACTGGTGCGGGCGCCGTCGTCATTCGCGGTGACGCTCGGGCTGGTATCGCAAACGGATGTGATCGGCTGCTTTACGCGGCCGCTCGCGCAAATGGTCGCGCCGCTCGGTATCCGCGTCGCGCAGATCGAAGAAGCGCTGCCGAACTACGATCTCAGCATCATCTCGCGGCGTGATCTGCTGCCCACACCGGCGGTGCGGCAGTTCGTGTCGTGCCTGCAGGACGCAACCCGGGAGCGGATGGCTGCCACCGGGTAGCCTCCGCTTATCGGGCGTTGAGAACGTTGGTCACATCGCGAATATCGCCAACATCTGTTTGCGCCTGCAAAAAAGCAATCAGCGCGTGCCCCGCGTCTTCCAGCGCCCCGGAGTTATCGATCGTCGTGCACCGGATTCCCGCCGGCAGCGAAAACGGCGCCCGGCGAGCGAGTCTCGACGCGACCTGTTCCGCCGATTCGCGCGCCCGCGCGCCGAGCCGCGCCTCGAGAATATGGGGCGCTGCGTTCACATGTACGACTTCCGCGTACGGATAGCGCGCCAGCGTATGCTGCAAATGCTGACGCGAGCCATTGACGACGACCGTGCAACCACGCGCAAGCCATGCATCGACTTCGATGCCGATGCCGTAGCGCAGCGAATGGCTCGACCATTCGAGCGCGAACAGACCGAGTACCGAGCGCGCCGCGAACTCTTCGACGCTCAATGCGACATGCGCTTCACCGTTGCCGCTAGGCCGCGTGATGTAGCGATGCGCAAACAGAATCGGCTCGCCCATCAGGCGGCTGCGCGCAAAATTCAGCAACGAATCCTTGCCCGCGCCGGACGGCCCCATTACGTAGATCAAACGGCCTGCCATGGTTATTTCGCCTCACGGGTCTGGAACGGCACACGCTGCCACAAAACGAACGGCTCGCCGGGCGCGGGTTCGACAAAGAGCGCTGCGTGATCGATTGCGAGCGGCCCGAGCGCGGCTGTTCGCGCCTGCCACCATGCAACCAGCGTCGCGCGCTCAGCCGCATCGGCGAGCGAACTCGATAGTGTCATGTGAAAACGGAATTCGTCGAAGACGTACGGATAGCCCCATTCGATCAGCAATGCACGCTGCCGTTCGCTCAGCGGCGCGGCGAGACGGCGAGCGAGCGCGCTGGCGGACGGCCTCGCGCGCAGTGCGTCGAGCGTTTGCAGCGCGCTCGACGCAAGCCGGCGCATATTCGCTTCGCCGTCCGGATCGGCGGGACGTAGCGCGACGAAATCGCCAAGCGTCGCGGCTTCGACAGGCAGAGCAAATCGGCTTTGAGCGCCGGCCCATTCGCGCGCTGCGTCGAGCAGATTCTGCTGGGTCACGCCTTCTGCAAGATGAAACGGCGCAACCAGCGTACCGTGCCAGCCATAACGACGCGGCGCTTCGGTGAGATCGGCCAGCGGACGCGCCAACCCTTCCGGTTGCGGCGAGATGCATGGTTCGCCGCTTTCCGCGTCGCGCGCGAGCCACGCCGATCCCGCCTGCCACCACGCCGACTCGCGCGAAGGTGCGTAATACACGGCAAAACGCGCCGCGGTGCCCCACACCGCGCCGCTCACAGGTCGTGCTCCACCAGCAACTGCACACGGTCCGCCGCAAAATGCGTAAAGCCATATTTGACTGGCGTGCCTTCCAGATCGACGTCGACGTTCTCCACCCACAGCACCGGCTGCTGCCGGTTGATATTCAAACGCCGCGCCACTTCCGGCTCAGGCAACACACTGCCGATACGGCTCCACTTGCGCAGATAGTCGGTCACGCCGAATTCCGCCATCGACTTCGTCACGCCGCCGGTGCGCTCCAGCACCTCCGGCAAATCCGGAAAACGCGCGGCCGGGTACCAGTTGCGCGCGAAGGTGAGCGGCACGCCATCCGATTCGTGCAACGACTCGATCCGGTAGACCGATGCGCCAGCCCGCAGGCTCAGCGCCTTCGCGACGTTCGGCTCGGCCTTCACGCGCGCGGCCGACAACATCGTGCCCGCCGCCGCATGATTCTGTTGCCGCAAGTTTTCTGTAAACCGCGTGCGCCGGCCAATCGTATAGTCGATCGCGCCGGGCTGCACGAACGTGCCGCGGCCCTGCTCGACGCTGACGAGGCCCAATGCCGCGAGGCCGAGCATGGCGCGGCGCACGGTGTGCCGGTTCACGTCGAAGCGTTTGGCCAGTTCGCCCTCGCTCGGCAAACGGCCTTCTTCGCCAAAGCCGCTTGCGGCGATTTCGGCCGCCAGAATCTGCTCGATCTGCCGCCAGACGGCAACGCCCGCGCCGCGTTCGAGCAGTGTGCCCGGCGTCGCGTTGTCGTTCGATGTCATGGTGCTGTCATTCCCTTGAGTTCAAATATTCGTCATGCCATGCATTGTAGTGCGCAAGCCGTGATGGAAATATGAATCGCAGCGTATGCGCTACAGGGCTGTGCAAGCATACGCTTAAACGTCTAGACGTTTAGACGAATAGATGCTCAAATGTCCACTCGCTGGATCAACAGGAAATTCGATGAGTGCCACTCTCGCCTCGCCTTCCTCCGCCATGCGGCGCGCATGGATGGCCGTACTGGCCCGCACGCCCAGCGCCGATCTCGAAGCCGCACTGAATCGCGCGCTGCAAGGCGTCCCGCCCCCCGCTTATGACTGGCTGCGGCCACCCGAAATCGGCCTCGCGATGGTGCGCGGCCGCGTCGGGGGCAGCGGCGACCCGTTCAATCTCGGCGAAGCCACCGTCACGCGCGCCACGTTGCGCTTGCGCGCCACGGGTGAGGCAGGCGCGGCGGTGGGCGTTGCCTGCCACCTGGGCCGCGACCGCCGCCGCGCAGAACTGGCTGCGTTAGCGGATGCGCTGCTGCAAATGCCCGAGCATCACGCAGCTTTGCATCGGCAATTGATCGAGCCGTTTGCCGCACAGCAGGCCGCCGAACGCGCAAAGCGCCGCGAAGATGTCGCGGCGACACGCGTCGAATTCTTCACCATGGTCAGAGGCGACTGATGGAAAACTCGCAGAACGCATTGCCGACTTCATTGGCCACACTGACGCCCGGCTTCGCCGATCCGGTTCACGATACCCAGGCGGTATTCCGCATCCTGCTCGACGCGCTGTCGCGTCCCGGCACGGTGGGCGTCGTCGAAAAGGGTTTGCCGGAAGTGCGGGAGACGCCGGCCGCGCTCGCCGCATTCGCCGCGCTGCTGACGCTGTGCGACTACGCCACGCCTGTATGGCTTGCACAAACCGACGCGGCGCTGGCGTCGGCATTGCGGTTTCACACCGGCGCGCCAATCGTCGACGAACCCGGGCTAGCCGCTTTTGCCTATGTTCACGACGCAAGCGCAATGCCGGCGCTGGAAAGTTTTCCTCTCGGCGCAGCGGAATCGCCTGAGCAGTCGGTGACCCTGCTGATCCGCGTCGATGCGCTGACGGGCGGCACGCCGGTCGTGCTAAGCGGCCCCGGCATCGAGCACACCGCAACGATCTCACCGGCCGGTTTGCCGGCGCATTTCTGGCGTGAACGCGCCGCCCTCGCGCCGCTCTTTCCGTGCGGCATCGATTGTTATCTCGTCTGCGGCAGCACGCTGATCGGCCTGCCGCGCACAACTGAAGCGAAGGTGAACTAATGTACGTTGCCGTCAAGGGGGGAGAACGCGCGATCGAAGCGTCGTGGCGTCTGCTCGACGAGGCGCGTCGCGGCGATACGCGGCTGGCCGAACTCAGCGTCGCACAGATTCGCGAGCAATTGCGTCTTGCCGTCGCGCGGGTGATGACCGAAGGCTCGGTCTACGACGAAGAACTCGCCGCGCTCGCGATCAAACAGGCCGCGGGCGACCTGGTCGAGGCGATCTTTCTGCTGCGGGCGTATCGCACCACGTTGCCGCGTTTCGGCTACACGCAAGCGATCGACACCGAAGCCATGCAGGTGGCGCGCCGCATTTCGGCAACCTTCAAGGACGTGCCCGGCGGTCAGCTGCTCGGCGCGACTTACGATTACACGCAACGTCTGCTGGATTTCGCGTTGCTCGCCGAAGGTGATGCCGGAACCGATGCAACGCGCGCTTCCCCACAGACCACTCCGTGCGCGGCCGAAGCCATGCCGCGCGTGGTCACGCTGCTCGACAAGGAAGGCCTGATCGAACAGGAACGGCCCACGCCGGACGCGCCGGAACCCGGCGACCTCTCGCGCGAACCGCTTGCCTTTCCCGCGAACCGCTCCACGCGCCTGCAGAATCTCGCACGCGGCGACGAAGGTTTCCTGCTCGCCATGGGCTACGCCACGCAACGCGGCTACGCGCACTCGCATCCGTTTGCCGGTGAGATCCGCTTCGGCACGATCGCTGTCGAAATGGAACTCGACGAGTTGGGTGAGACGGTCGAGATCGGCGATATCGAGGTCACCGAATGCCAGATGATCAACCAGTTCGCCGGCAGCGGCGCGGTGCCGCCCACCTTCACGCAAGGTTATGGCCTTGCGTTCGGACACTCGGAACGCAAAGCGATGGCAATGGCATTGGTGGATCGCGCGTTGCGCGCCGAAGAACTCGGTGAGACGCTCGCCTCGCCGACGCAGGACATCGAGTTCATGCTTTCGCACAGCGATAACGTCGAAGCATCCGGCTTCGTTCAGCATCTGAAATTGCCTCACTACGTCGACTTCCAGTCCGAACTCGAACTCGTCCGGCGTCTGCGCGAAAAACATCGCGCAGAGGATAAAAGTCAGGATAACGAGCAAGGCAAAGATCAGCAGGAGCAAGCCGCATGAACGCGCCAGATACCCCCCTCACCACCGCTTCGTACGACAGCGCCGCGGACGGCTACAACTTCGCCTACCTCGACGAGCAGACCAAGCGCATGCTGCGCCGCGCGTTGCTCAAGGCGGTTGCCGTGCCGGGCTACCAGGTGCCGTTCGGCTCGCGCGAAATGCCCTTGCCATATGGCTGGGGCACGGGCGGCATTCAGGTCACCGCGGCGATCATCGGCAAGAACGATACGCTGAAGGTTATCGATCAGGGCTCCGACGAAACCACCAACGCCGTGAACATCCGCCGCTTCTTCGCACGCACCACGGGCGTGGCGACCACGCGCCGCACAACCGAAGCGACGATCGTCCAGACCCGTCACCGGATTCCCGAAGCACCGCTCACCGACCGGCAGATTCTGGTCTATCAGGTGCCGATGCCCGAACCGTTATATCGGCTGGAGCCGCGCGTCGCCGAATGCAAGAAGCTGCATGCGTTGGCCGATTACGGCTTGATCAGCGTGAAGCTGTACGAGGATATCGTGCATCACGGCAGCATTGCCACCACGTATGACTACCCGGTGATGGTCAACCACCGCTATCTGAGCTCACCCTCGCCGATTCCGAAATTCGACAACCCGAAGATGCATATGAACCCCGCGCTGCAATTGTTCGGCGCCGGCCGCGAGCGGCGCATCTACGCCATCCCGCCGTACACCGCCGTGCGCAGTCTCGACTTCGACGATCATCCGTTCGAAGTGCAGAAGTGGCAGCATGCGTGCGCGCTGTGCGGATCGACGGAGAGCTTCCTCGACGAAATGATCGTCGACGACGCCGGCAAGCGCATGTTCGTTTGCTCGGATAGCGATTACTGCCACGAACGCCGCGGCGATCAGGACCTCGAATTGCCCTCGTACGAAGCGCGCAAAGGAGAAACCGCATGACGCCGCTGTTGAGCGCCCGCTCGCTCACCAAACAATTTGGCGGCCGTAACGGCTGCAGGAATGTCAGCTTCGATCTGTATCCGGGCGAAGTGTTATGCATCGTCGGCGAATCCGGCTCGGGCAAGACCACCCTGCTCAATACGCTCGCGCTGAAAACCGAAGCCGATAGCGGCTCGCTTCACTACACGGCCACGCATGGCGAGAAGCTCGATCTGCGCGGCTTGTCCGAACCGCGCCGGCGTCTGCTGATGCGCACCGAGTGGGGCTTCGTGCAGCAGAATCCGCGCGACGGCCTGCGCAGCGGCGTCTCCGCCGGCGCGAATATCGGCGAGCCGTTGATGGCCGTCGGTGCGCGCCACTATGGCGATATCCGTCACACGGCAACGCGCTGGATGGAGCGCGTCGAACTCGACGCCACCCGTATCGACGAATTGCCGGCGGCGTTTTCCGGCGGCATGCAGCAGCGCTTGCAGATCGCGCGCAATCTCGTCACCGGGCCGCGTCTCGTCTTCATGGACGAGCCGACCGCCGGCCTCGACGTTTCGGTCCAGGCGCGCCTGCTCGATCTGCTGCGTACGCTGACCTCCACGCTGCATCTGTCGGTGCTGATCGTGACGCACGATATCGGCGTGGCGCGCCTGCTTGCGCATCGCCTGATGGTGATGCAAGGCGGTGAGGTGGTCGAGGCGGGTCTAACGGACCAGGTGCTCGACGATCCGCAGCATCCGTACACGCAAACGCTGGTTTCCTCGGTCCTGCCGGTTTGAGGCTCACAATGCAATCCATTGAAACAAGCAAGCAATCGCAAGCCGCCGAACGCGCGTTCAGCGAGAACAACGCGCTGATGCTGCGCGCGGTCGGTATCGGCAAGACGTTCACGCTGCATGGCCAGGGCGGCGTGCAGATCGAAGCGCTCGCAGGGGTGTCGCTCGAGGTCGAGCGCGGCGAGTGTGTCGTGCTGGTCGGGCCCTCAGGCGCGGGCAAGAGTACGCTGCTGCGCTGCCTGTACGGCAATTATCTGGCCAGCACGGGCTCCATTGCGATTCGCGACGCAGCGGCGGACCACGGGCAGCCGGTCTCGATTACCGGCGCCGAGCCGCACGACGTGCTGCGGCTGCGCCGCGGCGTAGTGGGTTACGTCAGTCAGTTTCTGCGCGTGATTCCGCGCGTGCCGACGCTCACGCTGGTCGCTGAACCGCTGCTGTCGCGCGGGGTGGCGCAAGCTGAAGCCGACGAGCGCGCCGCGACCCTGCTGGCGAGGTTGAACGTACCCAGGCGCTTATGGACGCTCGCACCCGCGACCTTCTCCGGCGGCGAACAGCAGCGCGTGAACATTGCCCGAGGCCTGATCGCCGGCCATCCGGTGTTGCTGCTCGACGAGCCCACGGCCTCGCTCGACGCGGAGAACCGCGACGTGGTCGCCGATCTGATCGTTGAAGCACGCGAGCGCGGCGCGGCGATTGTCGGCATCTTTCATGACGAAGATACCCGCAACAAGGTCGCTACGCGCCGTCTCGAGCTCCAGCCGCCGCTACGGCACTAATTGACACGAAGCGGCACTACACTTAGCCACCAGGCTGAACCAAACAAGCTGAACCACTGAGCTGAACACTGAGTCGAAGCACTGCGGTGCAATACTCAAGACTGACTACGGAGCAAGTCGATGTTGATCAGGAACGCTCGCATCGTGACGCGAGACGAAGTATTTACCGGTGTGATACGCATCGAAGACGGCGTGATTCGCGACGTCGAGCGCGGCACGACCTCGGCGCGCGAAGCGGAAGATTGGGACGGCGATTATCTGTTGCCGGGCCTGATCGAACTGCATACGGACAATCTGGAAAAGCATCTGGCGCCGCGCCCGGGCGTGCAATGGAATACCGACGCCGCCTTCGTGATCCACGACGCGCAAGTGGCGGCAGCGGGCATCACCACGGTATTCGATGCCCTCGCAATAGGTTCGCGCTCGAACGTGGGGCTGCGCGGCCGCGATCTGCAAACGCAATGCGCCGAGTCCCTGACGCGCTTCTCGGAGCGCAAGCTGCTGCGCGCCGACCACTTTCTGCATCTGCGCTGCGAGATCGCCACCGCCGACGTGGTCGAGGTGTTCGATTCGCTGTGCGGGCATCCGTTGCTGCGGCTCGCCTCGGTGATGGATCACACGCCGGGCCAGCGTCAATGGCATGACCGCGAGCAATGGCGCCGCTTTCAGGAACGTAACGGCAAGCTGACCGACGAACACGTGGCGACCGCGCTGGCCGAACTGACCGTCGAACAGGAACGTTATGCCGATACGCATCGGCGCGAGATCGTCGCGCGCTGCAACCGGCTCGGCATTCCGGTGGCCAGCCATGACGACACGCTGATCGAACACGTTGAGCAGGCCAAAGCCGAAGGTATCGTGCTGGCGGAATTTCCGACCACCCGTATCGCCGCCGAGACAGCACGCGAGCACGGCATTTCGACCATCATGGGGGCGCCGAATATCGTGCGTGGCGGCTCGCATTCCGGCAACGTGTCAGCGCTCGAACTGGCGAAGGCCGACCTGCTTGATATTCTGTCCTCGGATTACGTGCCTTCCAGTCTGATGACGGCGGTGTTCGAACTCGTCAGCAAGGCCGGCTGGACACTGCCGCGCGCCATGGCGACGGTCTCCGCCGAACCGGCCCGCACAGCGGGCTTGCATGACCGCGGGGCGATCGAAGCGGGTTTACGTGCGGACTTCGTGCGGGTCACGATGCTCGACGCCCTGCCGGTGCCGCGCGCAACCTATCGCGCCGGAGCACGGATCGTTTGACGAGCGGGTTCAGGCCTCGTTGGATACGGGCAGCAGCGGTTCGACCGCTGCCCAGCGCGTCCAGCGGGGCGTGCGGTCAGGGGCTTCGACGCGCAGGGTGCGTGAGCCGTCGTCGAAAACGAGGGATTCGATATGGAAGGCGCTACCCTCTTCAACACCGGCTTCGCGCACGTGACCGGATTGGTAGGTGAAACTGAGATTGCCCTCACGCAACAGCTCGAGGTAGGTATCGAAGTCAGTTGTGGATGAACGTGTGGCCCAACGATTCAGGAGGGTGGCGGCGATTTCGGCGTCGTACATTCTGGACCTCTCTGGGCATAAGCCGTATCCCGACTATAGCTGAAAATTCTGTATTGTGCTGCAGCGCACCATTGCCCGTCCACTATGGATTCACCTAACCCGCTTCCATGACAGATCTCGCTCCAAACAGGCATTCTCCGCGCATGTCTTGCGTCATCTGCGCCTACAACGAAGCGCCCCGCATCGGCGCGGTGCTCGCCATAGCCTGGGCTCACCCGTTGCTCGGCGAGATCATCGTGGTGGACGACGGTTCGACCGACGGCACCGCTGAAATAGTCGAACGCTTTCCGTCCGTGAGGCTGATTCGAGGCGGGGAAAACCGCGGTAAAAGCGCTGCGATGGCAAGCGGAATCGCCGCGGCGACAGGCGAGTGGCTCATGCTGCTCGACGCCGATCTGAAAGGCCTAACGGCCGAGTGCATCAGCGCGCTCGCCCTTCCCGTTTTACAAGGCAAGGCGCAAGTCAGTCTGAGCCTGCGCCAGAACAGCCTGCTGGCATTTCGCGCGATCGGCCTCGATTTTGTTTCCGGCGAGCGGGTCGTCAGAAAAACGCTGCTGAGCGAAGTCCTGCGGGAGGTTCACGGCATGCCACGTTTCGGGGTCGAAGTGTTCATGAACCGCCGCATCATCGAACGCCGCCTGCCGATCGCGGTCACGCATTGGCCGCGGGTCACACAGGCCCGTAAAACCGAGAAGCTCGGCTATTGGAAAGGCCTCCGCGCGGAGTGGCGCATGATCGCGGACCTCTTCAAGGCTGTGTATCCGCTCGCGCTGATTTCGCAGACCTTCCAGTTACTCTGCCTGCGTATCGATGATCATCCACGGGCGAGTTTTGCGGCACGGATGAAAAAAGTGCCCGACTAGTCCGCACTGAAACGCTCACCTTCCCAGCGCCGGATCGCGACGTCTCATTCCGTTGCCGCCGGCAATGCGCTGCGCCCTCTCGTCGCGAGCGCAGCGAAACTCGCCGCGCCGAGCATCAACGGACAGTAGAGCGTCGCGAAGCGCCACAGTACCAGTGCCGTGGCGATGCTCGCTCGCGGCACCCAGTTGGCGAACGCGGCGGCAAGCGCAATATCGCCGGTGCCGCCGCCTGCGGGCACGCCGGTCCACAGCGCGGCATGCAGCGCAACCGCCTGCACGGCCAGAACAAAGCCCAAGGGCAGACGGTAGCCAAGCTCGCGCAAAATAAACCACAGCGCACCATAGCGAAGCAGCCACTGCTGGGTAGTCAGCACCAGTAGCGCGGCAAGCCGCCACTTGGGGCCGCCCACCAGCTCCCGCCATTGCCGGCCAACGCTGCGGCAAAAGCGCGACACCCTCGCCCGGCGCTCGTGCAGCCACCGGACCCGCCGGCCCGTGGCATCCAACGTTGCCGCCACGCGCTGACGGTACAGCCAGCAGACGCCCGCGAGACACGCACCGCCTGCGAGAACCCCCAGCACGAGCGGTGCGCTCGCGTGCGGCATCAATTGCATCAGTGGCCCGAAAGCGAACAGCAAGGAGACCGGCACTGCGGTTGCGAAGAACGCGAGATCGAGCGCCTGATCCGCGCTGACCACCGTCGTCGCCAGCGACCACGACGCCCCGGCGCGCTGCAGCAAGCCGATATTGACGCCATAGCCTGCCGCGCCCAACGGCGAAACCAGAAACGCGAAATCGGCCAGCAAGGTGATGCCGACCGTGCGCAGGAAACTCACGCGCAATCCGAGCGCGGTTTGTATCAGTTGCAGTTTGCCGGCCTTGGCGAGGCCGCTTAGCGCAGCGCTCGCGGCAAGCGCGAGAAACACGTAGAGAGGAACGCCGCCCAGCCCCGCGAAGGCCGCATGCGAATTGAGAGCGAATGGCGCGCCGACCGCGAGGCCGATACCGGCCAGCGCCACCAGCACTGCTGCTTTACGCGTATGAGATCTGATCAACGAGGGCCCCGGCAAGTGCGGCAAGGCCCGGTTTTCCGCGCGCGAAGCAAGGCGAGCGCTGCTTCGCGTGTGAAATCGAGGCCGTCCGAGGCCTCATGATAACCACTCGACGCTGCGGTTTCGTGACTAACGACTCGCTAACGACTAGCTAACGGCCAACAATCAGCGGCTCGCTATGAGCGGCTGACGGGCGGACGGCAATTGCCCCCAGTCGACCAGCACTCGCTGGATGCTACGGGCGTACGCATCGCGCTGCTTTGGCGTTTCCCAGTGATACGGGCCGATGGCTCGCCAGGTATTGCCGTACTTGACCATCTACGCCGCGACAAAAATTGGGGGCGGCGCAGCGCCGGCAAAATTACTTGAGCAGCGCCTGCTCGATCTGCCGTTGCACGGCGTCGAGATAAGCATGTGAAGCGTCGGACACGACGAGCCGCACAACCGGCGTCGGCGGCGCCCTATGGTCCTGGGCCGGCATCGGCGCAAGCGGCCTCTTTCGATGCGGCGCGGGTTCGCCTCGCAATGACCCTCGCGGCTCGTCGGCGCTCCGCATTACCGGCAACCGAGCAGCGCCTCAGGCCGTCGGCTCTGCCTCACGGCCTTCCGTTGCCCCTTCGCGCGCCTGTTCCAGCTTGCGTGCATCGAGCACGTCCTGATAGCGCAGATACCCGCACCGTCCACCGGATTTGGCCGCATACATCGCCGCGTCGGCGTTGAGCAGCAACTCCTCGACCGTGGCGCTGTCGTCCGGAAACTGACTAATGCCGATGCTCGCGCCCACCGTCATCCTTTGTCCGTCGATCACCAATTCCTCATTCAACGCGTCCATGATCCGCGAGGCGATCCCCGGTGCGGCCTCGGCGGAACGCGGCCCCTCGACCAACACGATGAACTCGTCACCGCCCAGACGCGCGGCCACATCCGCCGAGCACAGCACCTGCTTCAGCCGGCGAGCCACCGCAGCCAATACCTTGTCCCCAATCGAATGGCCGAACTGGTCGTTGATCTGCTTGAAGCGGTCGAGGTCGACAAACAAGACTGCGATCCCTTCCTCACGCCGCGTGGCCTCTTCGATAGCGGTCTCGAGTTTCTGCATGAACAACATGCGGTTCGGCAGGCCGGTCAAGCCATCGTGCGTGGCGAGATGCACGAGCTCGCGTTGCTTGGCATGCAACGCGTCCATTTGCGACTTGATTTCCCGGCGTAGACGATCGAAGCAGCGCGCCAGTATGCCGATCTCGTCGGTCCGTTTGAGCGGCAGTGTTTCCATGGCGTGCTCGGCGAATAGATGCGTTGCGGCGTGGGCGAGAATGTGCAGCGGCTTGGTCAGGGCACGCGCAAACAGAATTGCCAGGAACAGCGCCAACACGCTGAAGATCAACACCATGCGAATGATTCTATTACCCAGTTGGGTCGCGCCGGACAGTACGTTATCAAGTGGCTTGCCGAGACCGATCACAATAAAGCGGTTGCCCTCGGAGTCGCCGAACGGCCTGCGCACGAAAGCCAGCACCTGACCGGTCGCCTGCCGCGGCCGCACCAGACCGTTCAGCAGAACTTCGCTTTCTGTCTGATCGAAGAGCGGCTTGGTGACGGAGAAGCTGTCCTGCATCAGCACGCGGCGCCCCCGATCGAAGCCGAACGTTTTCGATACATCCGGATGAACCAGGAAGTCGCCCCATTCGTTGGCAAGATAGACCTGGTAATCACTCGGCAAATCGCTCTGCAAACGGTTTAGCAGGCGGCCCAGATCGATATCGATAATGACGACGCCCACCACCGCTCCACTCGCGTCCGCCACCGGCGTGCCGAGCCGCAGTGTGGGCTTGCCCTCGGCGGCATGCGTACCGTACTCGTGATTCACCAGGATCGGCGAGGTATAAATGCGCCCAGGCGAGAACGCCAGCGTATCGAACACGTAGGCGAACTGGCCTTTCTCCTGCAAGCTGTCGCCCTCGACCCGCACGAGGCCGTCCCCATCGCGGTCGAAACGGATCAGTTCGAGTCCGTAGTGCTTGCGGGTAATCAACCGGATTTGCAGATACTCGGGATGGTGAACCATGAAGCTGGCATACACCTTCGCCAACTGCTCGCGCCGCGCATTCGCACCCATGCCGTTGTCCGTGCGCACGACGTCCGCGGAAAACGGCAGGCTCGCGAGGACCAGCGCGTCCGCGCCGACGTCGTCGATCGCCATGGAAAAGCGCTGGCCCAGCAATTCGGTGGATGTCAGCAGGCTGCGTTCGGCTTCGTTCACCAGCATCGTACGATTGGCACGATACGTGTAATAACCAGTCGCGCCGGATGCGAGCACGCCAATGCACGCGAGCAGAATCGATAACTTGAACGTCAAGCCGGGACGTATCATCAAAAGCGCTCCGACCTGTCACCGGACACGATTCGGGTCCATAGTTCTTCGCGCCGCTGAATATCTTCCACGGGACCGATCCAGACGATGTGCGCCTGGTCGTTACCTTCCGCTGGCGCCGTCAACGTGTTGGCGAGCCCCTGACGTTGCGTGAGCAATGCACTGACGTCCGGTTCGATCATATAGTTGATCCAGGCAAGCGCGAGCTCGCGATCCCTGGCCGAACGCGTCATCGCCCAGCAGTCGAGCCAGGCGAGCGCCCCTTCGTCGGGGATCACGTAGCCCACGTCGGCACCGGCGCGGCGCAACGATTCAACCTGCTGGGTGCCATAGTTACCGAACATCAAGGCAACTTTATGCTGGACGAAGTACGCGGTCGCTTCTTCCGGCACCGTGTAATAGGTCAGCAGGTTGCGGCGCAGATCGACGAGCTTGCGGGCAATCACGCGCATCTGCGTGGCATCGAGCTGGAACGGATGGGGATATCCGAGCGCCAGCGCGGTGAACGAGAAATTATGCTGCGCGCTATTGAAGTCCAGCACCTTGCCGCGGTAACGCGGGTTCCACAATTCCCGCATCGAGCGCGGCGCAACGGCGAACTGCTTGCGGTCATAGATCAGCCCCATCGACGAATACGTGAATGGAATCGCGTACACCTGGCCCGCTGAGGTCAGCCCTTCAATCGATGAGCGCGCCTGAAACCGCGCCAACTGTTTCTTCGTATTGGGCAGACTGGTCAGATCGAGCGGCGCCAGCAGATTCGCGCGGGTATAGCGCTCGATTTCGGCGGTGTTGGCCGCGAGCACGTCGAACGGCGGCGTATCCTGGGCATGCATCTGCGCCCACAGCGCCTCGTCGGAATCCACCCACGTGACTTCAACCTTCGCGTTGTAGCGTGTTTCGAAAGTCTTGACGACGTCGGCGTCGGCATAACCCGGCCATGCCAGCACACGCAAAACGTTGCCGGCCGCCGCGACGGGCGCTGACGACAAAAGGCTAGCGCAAATAGCGGCATTTATCAGCAGCGTCAAAAAACCGGAAAAGCCGCGGCTGCCCAACGAATTCAGGCGCGCCGCCGCGACTGCAAATCGAGACCGCAGCGATGGTTTGAAACAGCGCATTTCATCTGCCATCGAAATCGTTAGCATATACAACACCGCTTAGCAGAATGTCATTAAGACGAACGCAAACAGGCACACGGCCTTTAACCTTATACGTCGTACCCGCTGACTTTGTTCAGACAGAAATCGATACATTCGCACGCTGCGAAGGCTGCTGTGCAAAGCGTTGATAATAGCGCCAAGTAATGCATTTTTGGTCCCGGCCGGGGCCCAATCGATAAAAACAATCGGCCGGGCTTCATTTGACAAATTTAACAAACGCGCCCAACTGTATTTAACGGTACTTCAGGGGAAATCTTTAACTCATCGACAGTCAATTGAAACAATCGCGAGCGCTGTAATAATCCGCAATAATCATCGGAAAATAAACGCCATTCAATACCGGTTTTGTCGACACCACGCATCCTGCGAACTATCCCCCGAGTTTATCCATCGACCATCCCCGACCACGATTGACCAACTTGTTTACGACATCGTTACAAGACCGTAGCAATGCATCGAATCAATGCAATTCGCATGGCGACACTGTTGAACCCTCACCACATTCAAGCCTTAAAAGCTATTGCCATGCGCCATCCGGTGTTTCACTAGCTACCCAATCTTTTTGAACTGATAAGCTTGGCGCGCGCTGCTGGCCGCCCCGGCCGGCAGCTTCAACCCAAGCCTGACCGTAAGTCGCGTCAGGCATCCCGCAGCGGCACAACCGCATACGGGAGTATTTGAACTACCACCGAGGAGTTAAACAGTGAAAAAACTGCTAGCGGCTTTGACGGTTGCTCTGCTTGCAACCGTCTCGATTGGCGCACACGCTAAAGATTGGTCGACTATCCGTTTCGGCGTTGACGCCAGCTACCCCCCGTTCGAGTCCAAGGGCTCGGACGGCAAGCTCGTTGGCTTCGACATCGACCTCGGCAATGAAATCTGCGCGCGCCTGAAGGCCAAGTGCGTGTGGGTCGAAAACGACTTCGACGGCATGATCCCGGCCCTGAAGGCGAAGAAGTTCGACGGCGTGCTGTCGTCGATGTCCATGACGCCGCAACGCGCTGAACAGATCGCTTTCTCGTCGAAGCTGTTCAACACGCCGACGCGCCTCGTCGCGAAGAAGGGTTCGGGCATCCTGCCGACCGCCGATTCGCTGAAGGGCAAGTCGGTTGGCGTCGAGCAAGGCACGATCCAGGAAACCTACGCGAAAACGTACTGGGAATCGAAGGGCGTGAAGGTCGTGCCGTATCAGAACCAGGATCAAGTCTATGCCGACTTGCTGTCGGGTCGTCTGGACGCAGCGCTGCAAGACGCCGTACAAGCTGACATCGGCTTCCTGAAGACGCCGCGCGGCGCGGGCTTCGACTTCGTCGGCAAGGACCTCGACGATCCGAAGATTCTCGGCAACGGCGCGGGCATCGGCATGCGCAAGGAAGATACCGATCTGAAGGCGAAGGTCGACAAGGCGATCGCCGACATCATCAAGGACGGTACGTACAAGAAGCTCGAGAAGAAGTACTTCGACTTCGACGTGTACGGCAGCTAAGCCGGCCATGCGCGCCTGAAGGCGCGCTTGTTCAGGCTTGCAAGGAACGGGCTCCGCAGCATACGGAGCCCGTTTTGTTTGGCGGCGCGCTTTGCACTCCGATTGCCGCGCCCGCCGCGCGAATCGCGCACGGCGCCGCGGAAAACCACGCGCCGCGTCATATCGGCTAAGATCGTGCGACAGCGGCGCCACCAACCGGGCTGCTCATGACCGGCCAAGAAGCACCCCGTTTCCTCCTGTAATCAACGACATAGCGCGGCACGCTCGCCATGCCCGCGGATTTGAAAACCATGCAAACCCAAACCCATCCGCTGATTGCCCCGACGCTCGGCACCGCCCGTAATCTGACGAGTTTTCACTATGGTCCCGGCGGCGGGCAGAAGATTTACATCCAGTCGTCGCTGCATGCCGACGAGTTGCCTGGCATGCTGGTCTCGTGGGCGCTGCGCCGCAAGCTCGCCGCGCTGGAAGCCGCCGGCAAGGTGCGCGGCGAGGTCGTGATCGTGCCGGTGGCCAATCCGATCGGTCTGAACCAGCATTTTCTCGGCCATCTGACGGGCCGCTTCGAGACCAACACCGCGCAGAACTTCAACCGCAACTTCTACGAGCTGTCGGCGCTGATCCAGCCTGGCATCGAAGCGCGCCTGAGCGGCGACATCGACGCCAATCGCACCGCAATCCGCGCGGCGATGCGCGAAGCGCTCGACGCGCAAGCGCCCGCAACCGAACTCGAATCGCAACGGCTGGCGCTGCAAAAGCTTTCATATGACGCCGACGTCGTGCTCGATCTGCACTGCGACTGGGAAGCCGCGATGCACGTGTACACGAATCCCGACCTGTGGCCGGAAGTCGAGCCGCTCGCCCGCTACCTGGACGCCAAGGCGTCGCTGCTGGCGCTGAATTCGGTAGGCAATCCGTTCGACGAAATCCACAGCTTCTGCTGGTCGGATCTGCGCGGCCGTTACGGCGACCGTTTCCCGATTCCGAACGGCTCGGTCTCGGTCACGATCGAGCTGCGCGGCCAGCGCGAGGTATCGTACGAGTACGCCGAGCAGGACGCTCAGGCGATCATCGAGTACCTGACCTCGCGCGGCGTGATCGACGGCACGCCGGCGCCGCTGCCGGCGCTCGAATTCGCCGCGACGCCGTTGGCCGGCGCCGAGCCGATCGTCGCGCCGATGAGTGGCGTGCTGGTGTACCGCTGTGAAGTCGGCACTTGGGTCGACGTCGGCCACGAGATCGCCGATATCGTCGATCCGTTGACCGATCGCGTCGTCACGCTAAAGAGCAGCGTGGCCGGCGTGCTTTACGCACGGCATCTGACGCGCTTCGCGACGGCCGGGCTGGAATTCGCGCGCATTGCCGGTGCGAAGGCGTTCCGCAGCGGATCGTTGTTGAGCAACTAGGCGCGTTTCCCGCCACGCAAATTGCCCGCTGTTTCAGCGGGCAATTTGCGTTTACGCGTCTGTCGCGAAAGAACCGGTTACTCAGAAAGCGGGGACGATCGCCCCTTTGAATTGCGTGTCGATGTACTTGCGCACTTCATCCGATTCGTAGGCCGCGACCAGCTTTTTGACCCACGGCTTGTCGCGATCCTGCGCGCGTACGGCGATCAGATTCGCGTACGGCCCCTTGAGGTCTTCGATCGCGATCGCGTCTCTGGTCGGCTGCAAGCCGGCCTTCACCGCGTAATCCGTGTTGATCGACGCCGCGTCGAGGTCGTCGAGCGAGCGCGGCAATTGCGCGGCGTCGAGTTCGATCAGCTTGATCTTCTTCGGATTCTCCGCAACGTCGAGCGGCGTAGCATTGACGCCGTTGGTGCCGACGCCCGGCTTCAGTTTGATCACGCCGTACTTCTGCAACAGCAGCAGCGCGCGGTTGCCATTCGACGGGTCGTTCTGGATGCCGACCTTCGCGCCTTCCGGCAAGTCCTTCAGCGATTTGAGCTTCTTCGAATAGAAGCCCATCGGCGAAACGTAGGTCAGACCGACGTTGACGATCTTGTAGCCGCGCTGCCTGATCTGGCTATCGAGAAACGGCTGGTGCTGGAAGCCGTTGGCGTCGAGGTCGCCGGCGTCGAGTGCCGCATTCGGCTGCACGTAGTCGTTGAATTCGATGACCTTCACGTTCAACCCCTCACGCGCCGCGACTCTCGTCACGACCGACCAGATCTGTGCGTCCGGGCCGCTCATCGTGCCGACCTTGAGTTGTTTGTCGTCGGCATGCGCAAACGTTGCCGTGAGCGAAACGGCGGCTATAGCGAGCAGATTCTGGATGATTTTGCGGCGTTGCATGCGTGTGTCCTCGAGCGATTCTGATTGATAGGCGCGGATCGTCGCATGCAGCCGAGACCGCCGAAAACCAATCGTTTTTCACACGCTTATATGCACGGTCGGGAAAAAGCTTATGAGTGCGAGTCCCTGTGCGATTCCAGACAGCAAAGAAACAGGAGTGTCGCGCGGGCGCGACAGTTTCTAAAAAAACCGAAGCTGTCACATACCTTACTCTGCATTCCCTTAAATTTCGGGCCATCCCGCGACCGAGCCAAAGAGCACGGCGGGGCGATCGCTTAATTTTTAATCGGAGAAAGTCTTGAACAAGAAAGTATTGACCGCCGCTACTCTCGCCGTCTTCGCCAGCGCCGCTCACGCGCAAAGCAGCGTCACGCTGTATGGCCTGATCGATGCCGGTATCAGCTACGTGAACAATTCAAAGACCGCCACCGGTCACGACAACCTCGTCAAGTACGACGACGGCGTGGCACAGGGCAGCCGTTGGGGCCTGCGCGGCACCGAAGATCTGGGTGGCGGCCTGAAGGCGCTGTTCGTGTTGGAAAACGGCTTTAACAGCGGCAACGGCACCCTCGGCCAGGGTGGCGCGCTGTTCGGCCGTCAGGCATACGTCGGCCTCTCGCAGAACAACGTCGGTTCGCTGACGTTCGGTCGCCAGTATTCGTTCTCGACGGACTATCTGGGCGGCAACTACTCGACGGGTGGCCAGACCGTCGCGGGCAACTACGCTTACCACATCAACGACGTCGACCAGTTGACCTCGAGCCGTATCAACAACGCGGTCAAGTTCAGCAGCGCGAATTTCGCGGGCCTGACCTTCGGCGCGATGTACGGCTTCTCGAACCAGGCTGGCGCATTCGCCGGCGCGCCGGCAACCGGCACGACCGCGGCACCGGTCGCAGGTTCGTCGCGCGCATACAGCCTGGGTGTGAACTACGCGAATGGCCCGTTCGGCATTGGCGCAGCGTACACGGACATCCGTTACCCGAGCCAGGCAACCCCGGCGTTCTCGACCAGCATCGCCAACGTGACCACGGGCTCTGTCCGCGATCTGCGCACGTTCGGCGTGGGCGGCCGTTACTCGATCGGCGCGGCGACGATGTGGGCGTTGTACACGAACACGCATTTCACGCCGATCACGGGCGGCTCGACCACCTTTGCCGCGTACGAAGCAGGCGCGAAGTACGCATTCACGCCGGCACTGACGGCGGGTGCGGGCTATACGTACATGCACCTGAGCGGCGCCAACAAGGGCCACTGGAACCAGGCTGACCTGAGCGTCGACTACGCGCTGAGCAAGCGCACGGACGTCTACGCACTGGGCATCTACCAGATCGCAGCGGGCCGCAACGGCACGCAGGATCTGCAGGCACAGATCGGTTCCAGCACGAGCTACTTCAACACGTCGGGCACGGGTTCGGACAACCAGCTGGCCTTCCGCGTGGGTATCCGTCACAAGTTCTAAGCAGGTCTAATCTTGCCGGCGAGAAGCGCAAGCTCCTTGCCGTCCTGAGGTTCCGGAAAACGCCCTGCGGGGCGTTTTTTCTTTTGGGGAAGCGGCTTTTTCAACTCCCTGCGTTGAGGCAACGCCGTCTGATGGCGCCCCGCCACTTCGTCAACTTGGCAACGGTAACGGCTAACCGCGCCGCGCCGCGCCGCGCCGCGCCGCGCATCACAGTATCAGTCGCGCCCGGGCCACAGCAAACCCGGCCGCAGATGGCCAGCGCTACGCCGGACCGGACGTGTCCATCTGCGAGGCCCGCGCCAGTGCTTGCGTGTCGATGTACTCCCGGATGCTCGTCAGTCTGCCGTCACGGACCGTGATGGCGAAGATCCAGTCGTCTTCGAACGTCTTGTTCGTGGCTTTGATCGTCCCCCTGGCGAAGCCGACGACGGCGACCCTGTCTCCTTGCGCGATGAACTCCCGCGGTTCCATTGACGTTTCTATCGACCTGGATGCGGTCTCAAGCAAATCCGTCAGCCCCGCGTGTCCGTGGCGCGTTCCGGCCAATGGCCAATCCTCGCCCGGGATGATCCACTCGATGTCTTCGGCAACCAGCGTCAGCAGACCCTTCCTGTCGCCGCGGCCGATCGCAGCGAAGAAGTCCTTCACGGTCTGGACGTTCTTATCGGTATCCATAGGAATTTCTCCATTTCTCCTGGATCGGAGCGCGCGAATAAAGTGTGTGAAACGTGGTCCCGCGACTGGCGGGGCCGGCGAGCCAGCCACGGGAGCGCTTCGGGTCAGCCCTGCGCCATGCCCCCATCGACGGGAAGATCGATACCAGTGATGTACGAACTTTCGTCAGAGGCAAGGAACGTGACCGCTGCAGCGATTTCCTCGGGCATGCCCCTGCGGCCCATTGGGATCTGCGTGGTGAACTGTGCGACTGCCTGCTCGGCCTGTTCAGTGGTAAGGCCTGTCGTAGTCGCCAGGGCCGGGGTGTCGATTGCTCCGGGGCTCATACAATTGACGCGGATCTTGCGGTCTTTCAATTCCAGCGCCCAACCGCGCGCGAAGTTGCGCACAGCCGCCTTACTCGCGGCGTAAGCCGTAAATCCTGGAAGCCCGAGCACGTTCGAGACCGAAGAGTTCAGGATAATCGAACCGCCGTCTTTGAAGAGGGGAAGGGCCTTCTGCACCGTAAAGAACATTCCCTTCACGTTCACGTCGAAGGTCTGGTCAAAATGGGCCTCGGTAGCTACCGCGAGCGGTGCGATTGTCCCTGCGCCCGCATTCGCGAAGAGAACGTCGATGTGACCATGTTTCTCCTTCACGACAGCATAGAGCCGGTCCAGATCTTCCAGACGGGACACGTCGCCAACGACCGTCGTAACGTTTTTCCCGATGGCGGCGGCGGCCTCCTTCAGCTCTTTCTCCCGTCGCCCAGTAATCACGACGTGCGCGCCTTCTTCCACGAAGCGCCTGGCTGTGGCCAGGCCAATGCCGCTGCTTCCGCCCGTGATGACTGCAACCTTACCTTCCAGGTTTTTCATAATCTTTCGCCTTTCGTTTGGGGTGTAAAGCAGCGCCGCTGCCCCAACCGGTGCACAGGCGCTGTATCATCTGGATCGCCGATCCAGATCATGATTCACAATATCCGGATCAGTGATCCAAATATACGGATCGATGATCCGTTTGTCAAGGAACCCCATGCGAGCCGACGCACAAAAAAATTACAGCCATCTACTTGCAGTCGCGCACGACGTTGTCGCCACGCACGGCGTCGACGCATCGATGCGAGATATCGCCCGCCGGGCCGGTGTCGGGTTGGCTACGCTGCTGCGTCATTTCCCAACGCGAGAAGCCTTGTTTGAAGCGTTGTTGTGTACGAATCTGGACGAACTGACGCAGAAGGCAGACGAACTCGAAACGTCGCATTCACCTGACGAAGCGCTCGTGTCCTGGTTTCGGGAATGGATGGCTTTCGCCCAAAGCTATAAAGGCGTCGTCGCCCTGATGGCGGCCGCCCACACGAATCCGGACTCCGCTCTTTATGCTTCATGCGCAGCGGTGCACTCAGCGAGCGCGCGACTACTGCTTCGTGCTCAGGCCGAAGGCACGGCACGCGCCGACATGAATGGGGACGACCTGTTCGGCCTCATGGCGGCGCTCGGCTGGCTCGTCGACCTACCGTCATTCGCGCCACGGGCCGATCATCTGGTTCACATTGTCACTGGCGGCATCCTTCCGGTTCGGTCGGGCAACGATGTCGAGAAGCGACGAGTTGAATCGGATCGATAAGGCACCGGTGACGACGATTTCGAGCGTGTACTGCGCCCGCTTCCCCTTCAAAACTATCAGAACTTGGTTGTCAGCCCGAATATGAGCGCAACCTGATTGGGTGTAGCCGAACTCGATTCCAGGTCCCCCACCGTCCCACCCGCCGATACGATGTGGTTACCATCTTCGCTGAAGGTAGTTCCGTGAGCGTGTGAATAGCCACCGATTGCATAGAGCGTAGTGCGCTTGGACAGACTGTATTCCACCCCGGCGGCCACGTTATTGTAGGTTGCCGACGAACCGCCGGTTGACCTCGTGTACGTGTATCCGATGTTTAACGCGACTGCCGGCGTCATCTGATAGTCCAGCGAGGCCGCACCTGTATTGAAGGTTTCTTTCCGGTTAAAAGCAGCAAAACTCGCGTAGGGTTTCCATTGCGCATTGCTATAGCGCACATTGGCAGTCAGTTCGTTCCAGACATACTGGACGGCAACGTGGGTTATCAAGCGTGAGCCGACAAACGGGTCGTCGCCAAATAACGGCGTAACCGAACTGTTCTGAGTCTGGTCCGCCGTACCGACACCGCCAGCGCCGTCGTTCTTGGCAAAGACATATCCCGCCGCCGCACTGAAGGCGCCGTGAGCATAGGCGATCGAAGCTGAAGAGGACTCCTGTGACGATGCATTGCCCGCTACGCCCCCCAAGCCGTACATCAACTCGAACTGTAAGCCAGCAAATATTGGACTGCTGTACTTGATCGAATTTTGCAGGCGAAATGTATTGTCATTGTTGTCGACGTCTCCCGGTGTGGTAAACGCGGGACCATAGCCATCGGCCGTAAGCGGTTGAACCAGATCGACGGTCGTGTCCAACTGACGACCGACGGTCACTTTGCCGAAGACGTCGCTGTTGACCCCCACCCATGCATTTTTCCCAAACAGCCGGCCACCTTGACTCAGTTTTCCCGTATTAATGTTAAACCCGTTCTCGAGGTTGAAAATTGCCTGAAAGCGATTGCCCAGATCCTCCACTCCCTTCATGCCCCACTCGTTGGCCGTCAGGTCAGCACCTTGCAGCTCGACGAGGGAAGCATGCCCGGTGTTGTTGTAATAAGCAATCGCGTTATCAAGTTCACCGTAAAGCGTGATTCTGCTTTGCGCATGGGCAGTGGATGCAACAGCCAGCATGACCAATGCGACGCTGCTGAAAACGGTCAGATTTTTCATCAAACATCTCCTATTTATATAGTTATACTAATTACACGTCAGAAATAAGCGACGATAGAGAACTACTACTCGTCTATGGCGCCGGCAGCGCCTCCCTGCCTGTTCGGTTAGTCGCCTCGCTCCAAATAAATCCGGTCAGACAGGCTCGTACACGCCGATCTTGTTGCTGGTGTCGAGATATACAAAGATACGGTGGGTGGCCGGATCGACGGCCAATGTATGCGCGTTCTTTTCTGTCTTCAGATGATCGACCACCTGCTTCGCGTCGAGATCGACGACCTCAGCGCTTCCAATCTTGTCGCCAACGAAAACCCGGCGGGCCGCTACGTCTACCGCAATCTGGTCGATATCGCCGCCCTCGAATGGGATGCTGTCGACTAGCTTGCCGTCCGGGCTGACGATCAGTATTTTCTTGTCGCGGCTGCCGATAATCAGATGCCCTGCCTGACTGTCGTAAACCATGGGCTTGGCCGCTTTCCTGAGATGGAAATCCCATACTGCAACGACCTGACTGGAGTTCGGATCAATCACGTCGACAACATTGTCGACGGGTTGGTAAATGCGATCCAGACCCGGTACGTATAGGTTGACGTCCGGACCATCTTTAGCGGGTTGAGGACGCAGCTCAATGTTGCCAACGCGCGCGAATGGCGCTTCACCCTCGAATACTGTTTCGGTATTGCTATCGTCATTGGCGACAAAAACCTTGCCGTTTTGCGTGTCTATTGTCACGCCATCGGATTTTTTGCCACCGGTATCGACACTCGCAATCTGCTTCAAGGTGTTCTTGTCGATAACCACCAATTTATTGGTCGTGGCGTCGGCAACGAACGCATACTTTTCGCCAACGGCGATGCCGTTACCATCCTCGATTCCTCCGATCACCGCCTTGACGGTCAGCTTGTCTGCATCAATGACCACGACATTGTGCTCGGGCGACTGCACGATCCAGGCGGTACGAGTCTGGGGATCGAAAGTCACCCAATCGCCATGCCCTCCATTTCCAGGCAGGGCGATTGTCTTGACAAGCTTATAGTGGGACTGCGCGCTCGCCCAGCAAGCATTGGTCAATGCAACTGCTCCTACGACGGCAATAACTGCGAGTTTCGAAATACGACGCATGATGTCTCCTGATTGTTTTCGATCTTGATGGTCCCACCGGTTGCACAGGCTTATTCGAATCTCAAATCGTTAGATTATTAGGATGCCTACTTTTACTGTCCGGCTTTTCCCTGCTTACCTTATGAAACGGCATCACTGAATTGCTACGGGTGCCGCGTCTGGCTATGCGCGGTGTGTTCTCCTCGCTATACGGCACCTGCAGGTAAGGCGCCGACCATACTTCTTTGCATTTCGCGTGGCAGCGAATTGGTTATTGAGCGCACGAGTCCATCGCGCATCTCACGGCTTAGCCGTTCAAAGCACGAAGTGTTGTCCTTACCTTCGGCTGCCTGCGCTGCATCGACATAGGCCTCGAACAGCACCGGCCTTTCATTGATTAGAACGCACAAGCCATTCCCCACCTCGTGGACTAAAGAAACAGCCCCGCTTTTTATTAGGATCACTGAAATTCAGTCTAGGTTGTCAAATGCGTAATGTCAACACTTTACTTTTTTACGCGCCGGCCGACTCGAGGACCATACATCCGACGCGACATACCGTTCAATTGGCCGATACCGCTGTACGTGCCGCCATTGCTTTACATCGTCATCGCTGCATGGCGATGCGATAGGCTGGACGATCAATTACTCTTCCCAGCCAGTCCACGAGGAACGGCCGTTGGGCGTACGTCCCGAGAACATCGGCGAACTCCAGCGCCAGGTCGAACCAGCGAACTGCGGCCAGCGCGACGCCTATATCCGCAACCGTAAAGTGCCGCTGCGCAAGAAAGAGTTGGTGACTCAGCGCATCATCCACAATTCGGAGCAGACGAGCAGCTTCCAGATGCGAGGCTCTTATCGCGTCGTAATTGCGCTCGGCTTCCGGCACTCGCGTGAGGCCCAGAAATGCGACCCGCAATGTGGCCCACAGCGTCCCCAGTTGCCAGTCCATCCAGCGCTCGACCTCGGCACGCGCCGCCGGATTGAGCGGCAACAATGCCCTCTCCTCGCGCGATGACGCGAGATAACGAACAATAGTGTTCGACTCCCATAACACAACGTCACCGTCAACAAGTGTCGGCACGAGACCGTTCGGATTTAGCGCAAGGAACTCCGGCGTATCTACCACGCCGAACTGCAGGCCTGCGTCGATGCGCTGAAAATCACGTCCTTCATTCAGACCGAGCTCTGCCAGACACCACATGACCTTCTGGACGTTGATCGAGTTACGTCTGCCATACAGTTCCATGGATATCTCCCGATCAAATCATTGCGCCCAGACCGGCATGCACAAGCCCTGCCGCAAACAGCACGGCGAGCGGATTCATTCTGGGCCGCGCCACGAATAGGACCAACGCAATGGCCGCGAGGCCCCAGACAGTCCACGTTGCGGACGACGAACGCAGCACCGAAAACGCACTGGCGAGAATCAGCCCGGTTGCGACCGGTGCAAGTCCGCGCTCGGCCGTTCGATGCCACGGGTGCTGCTGGTGCCGCGTCCACGCGAGCGTTGCGCCGTACGCAAGTACCGACGACGGGACAAAAAGCGCCAGCGAAGCGACAGCCGCGCCAGGCCAGCCAGCCGCTTTCCAGCCGATCAGCGTAGTGAGCAGCGCGCCAGGCCCGGGGGCGGCCCGTGATATGGCAAACATATCGACAAACTCGGCCTGTGTTACCCAGCCGTGAATCACCACCGCCTGCTGGTTGATGTCGGCGACGATACTCTGGCCGCCACCAAGCGACAGCAGAGAAAGCGGTACAAACACAACGATCAATTGCAGATACAGGTTATCGCGCACGCTGCCCACTCCTCGAAGCAATGACCAAACCCACTGTGCCAACGATGATCGCGACCGGCACTAGCGGCAAGCGCAGGATACCGACAGCAAGGAACACGGCAAGGATCAACACCAGCGGCCAGCGCTGATCCGCAAGCAGCGCACGCGCGGTGCGCAATCCCACCGACGCGGTCATCCCCACCGCGGCAGCGGCTACACCTTCAAGAAACCGGTGTAGCCACGCAAGCTGTGAAAACTCGTGAAATATCGTCGCGAGCAACACGATTACACCCATAGGCGGGACGAGCAACGAGGTAACCGCCACCACGCTGCCGCTGGCACCCTTCATTCGGTAACCCACGTAGATCGACAGATTCACGACATTGGATCCGGGCAAGATCTGCCCGAGCGTCAGCGCGCCGAGAAACTCCTCCTCGTTCATCCAGCCACGCTGCGTGACGACTTCGCGATAGATCCACGCGGATAGGCCGCCCCCGAAGCTCGTCAAGCCGACACGCGCAAACAGCAGCAGGATCTGCAGCAACGAAGCATCGGTCGCATCACGTCTCGTCGCTGCTTGCACGTTTGTCTACCTTTGTTGTCCGGGAGAGGGACTCAGACCGGGTGCGCAGCGCACCCGGAACTCATTCAATGCCGCTCGTTGGCGAGTCGATGCTCCGCCATCTGCTCCTCAGCTTCATGCAGCAGCTTCGTCGACCGCTTACGACGGCTCCAGATCGATGCGATGACGCTAATTGCCGCGCAACCAAACAGGCCGGCCGCGATGGGACTGCGTACGAACGTGCTCGGATCGCCCCCTGAAATCGTCAGCGCCTGACGGAACGACTGTTCAAGCGTATGACCGAGAATCAGGCCAAACAGCAACGGCGCCTTCGGGATGTCGAACTTGCGGAACGCGTAGCCGACGATGCCAAAGAAAAGCGCGAGAAACAGATCGAATACATCAGTGTTGAACGAGTAAACCCCAGCCGAAGCGATGACCAAAATCACACAAAGAAGCACGCCAGGCGGAACATACAGAATGCGCGAAAGGATCCCGACGAGTGGCAAATTGAGTACCAGCAGCATGATGTTGCCGATATACATGCTCGCTATCAGTCCCCACACAAGATCCGGCTGGGTATGAAACAGCATCGGCCCGGGCTGGATACCGTACATGATGAACGCACCCATGATCACCGCGGTCGCGCCGGAACCGGGGACGCCAAGGGCCAACAGATGCACGAATGCGCCACACGTATCCGCATTGGTCGCCGCCTCCGGCGCCGCGACGCCTTCGATCGCGCCCTGACCAAATTCCTCGGGATGCTTCGAGATTTTCTTCTCGAGCACATACGAGAGCATCGCCGCCAACGTGCCGCCGAGTCCGGGCGCCGCACCGCAGATGAAACCCACAATCGAGCCACGGAAGATCGCCGGACGAGCGCGGCGCCACTCCTTGCGCGTGAACCACAACTTGCCTTCCACCCGCACCGTATGCATCGTACCGCCGAGCGTCCCTTCAACCATCCGGCTGACCTCCGAAATCGCAAAGAGGCCAACCACAACGACCAGGAAGTTCACGCGGTCCTGCAACTGTGTCAAACCGAGCGTGAAGCGCGGTACACCGCTTTGCAGATCGATACCGACCGTCGCCAGGCCGAGACCCATGAACACCGCCATCATGCCCTTGGCTAGTGAATCGCCAGTCAGCGCGCCAACGGTCGAGAGCGCAAAACAGATCAACGCGAAGTACTCCGCAGGACCAAAATGCAACGCGACGGCTGCAAGCGGGGCGGCAACGAACGAGAGCGCAGTCACGCCCATCATCCCCGCGATGAACGAACTGACAGCCGCAATCGCCAGCGTCGCAGCCGCGCGGCCCTTTCTGGCGAGCGGGTAGCCGTCGAGCACAGTCATCACCGCGGCCGCGTCGCCGGGCGTATTTAACAGAATGGCTGTGACCGCGCCGCCATACATGCAGCCGTAGTAGATGCCGGTGAGCATCATGAGCGCGGAGGTCGGGTCCATGCCGAACGTGACCGGAATCAGCAGCGCGATGCCGGCAGACGGGCCGATGCCCGGCAGATGGCTGATCATCGTACCGATGAATACGCCTATGAGCGTGTAGAGAAGATGCATAGGCGTCGCGGCGACCGCGAGTCCATGCAAAATGCCATGCAAACTGTCCATGATGCGAGCGCCTCAGAAAGGGAGGAAGCCCGTCGGCATCGGAACACCGAGAAGCTGGGAAAACAGCAGGTCAAAAAACACCGTAACACCCAGCGCGATCGCGAGATTCGTCTTTAGACGGTTGCGATTGAAATAGATGAGCAGGCCGAACAGGAAGATCGACGTAGCAAGGAGGTATCCGACGCGTTCGAAAGCCAGGTAGTAAAGCGCCGTCCATGCCACCATTCCAATCAGGATGAGCGGATGATTTTTCGATTCACGCGCACTACTAGCGTGCTGTACTTCGGCAGACGCTGCGGACGCAGGTCTCACGGGCGTATCGATATGCGAATGCGAGCGATGCCTGTTACGCCCTTCAAGCAGCAACGTTAGTGCGGACGCAATGAGCCCCACACCGACAAGTGCCGGAAACGCCTTAGGGCCGAGCGGGTCGCTCAGTCTGACCTCCGGCAATCGCATGTCCATGTAAAGATAGACGACGGCCAGTGTAATCACGCAGAATGCGAGCCACACGTCGCCCTTGATGCTTTTCATGTCTCCTCCGATTCGATCCCGGCACGACAGCCAGAAAGGCAGTCGCCGCCGGTTCGTATAGCAAGCGGGGCCGCGCAAGCCGCTGCAGATTACCTGTCATCCACTGCGTGCTGCCAGTGCCATTCGCGCCTTATATCCGGCGCTTCACTTTTCGTTGTAGCGGCCAGGCCTCACGACTTCAGCGATCGTGCCGTCCGGCGCGCGGAACTTGAGCGCACCCTCGCCCTTCGCGGACAGAATTTCGCCGCCGTATTGCTTGATCCGCTCAGCGGCAGCTTCCTGGTCGTCGACTGTGACGCCCCAGTGATGCAGACGCGGACCGGCTCCGGCTAATTGAGCTTCATGCGAATCCTCGCTGTCGTACTTCATGAGGGTGAAGTCTATGTGGCCGTCGGTCATGTGGCGCGAGATGTGTTCGCGATTACGCCCGGTCTTCACTTCCGTGAAACCAAATACTTCCGTGTAGAAACGTGTGGCCGCCTCGAGGTCATCGACCTTGACTGCGAGGTGAACGATGCGTGACATATGGTTCTCCATGTCGGTAGGTGCTACGGGTTAAGGGAAAGCGCGTTATTTGGCGAGGCCGAGATCGGTCAGCAGCGGGCTGAGGCGATCACGCTCGCCGTGAAGGAAAGCTCGTGTCTGCGTACTGCTCTGATAGTCTGCAGTCCATAGATTACGCTTGACGGCCACGGCCCACAGCGGCGACGCAGTCGCTTTCTGGAGGACGTTATCCCACCATGCAATCTCCGCGGGCGTCATGTTCTTCGGACCGACCAGTACGCGCCACGTCGTGAAGGCGACGTTCGCGCCCTGCTCCTTCCAGGTCGGCACCATCGCCAGCGCACCGTCTTCCCGTTTGTCGCCGGAGATTGCAATCAGGCGCACTCGGCCCGCCTGGCTCGGCCCGAGCACAACCCCAGCCGGAGTCGCGGAGACGGTGACGTGCCCGCCCATCAGCGCGGTCATTGCCTCGCCACCCGAGTCGAAGAACACGACTTTCATCTTCTTCGGATCCTGACCCACGCTCTTGACGACAAGCGCCGCCGCGTCGTGGCTCTGCCCGCCCGGGGAACTCGACACCCCCATCGTGACCGACGAGGGGTCCTTCTTCAGCATCTGGATCAGATCCGCGCCTGACTTGATCGGCGAATCGCCGGGCGCTGAGAACACCACCTGCTCCGTGACCAACACGGCCAGCGGCGTTACATCGTCGATGCCGACGGTACTCAGTCCGGTGATGCGGTTCGTGATCAGGGGCAGCGCCTGGACGGAGACGTAATGGCCGTCGCCTTCGTGTGAATTGATGTAAGCGATGCTGACCGTGCCGCCGCCACCTGGCCGGTTCATGACGGTTACCGGTTTACTCGACAGCTTTTCCTGCTGGATGACGCTCTGAAGCGTGCGGGCTACGAGATCGAGCCCACCGCCTGGCGCGCTCGGCACGACAATCTCAATCGGCCGATGCGGTTGCCACGCGTCAGCCGCGCGGACATGTGCGGCATAGATTGAGATCAGCGCCGCGCAGACCCCCCACATGACGCCAGCTCTTCCAAGTCTCCTTCTCATTACATCGTCTCCTGTTTTTTTGGCGCTCTGTAGTCGCTTAGAAATTGAATGAGTCAAACGTACTGGCAGCGAAAAGCCGCTCCATCGGCACCTCCTCGCGAATCAGACCGTCGCTTTTGGCGTAACGCTGCAATGTATCGAGATCGGCGCGATTCTCCTTCACGCCGTAGCGCCAGTAGTCGTTACCCATCACCGATTTCACACGCTCGAATTCGGAAGTGATCCACGGATGCATGACGCGCAACGTGTCGGTGACCGCAAGTTCAGCCAACGCCAGATCCCGTGACTTCCTGAACGCCGCATATACGTTGACCGGCAGCCATGGGTGCTGCTCGACTAACGTCCGACGGATGCCGAGCATGTGCATGGGCGGAAAAAGGCCTGTCTTGCCGAACCACGCTTCCTCGTCACTCCTGAAGTCTGGAAAGAGCCGCTGTACGCGTTCGTTGCGACCGAAGCACGACGGCGGTTTCGGCGCGATTACAGCATCGATCTCACCGGCATCAAGCATTCCTGAGAGCGTCTGCTCGGCGCCTATCGGCTCGATACGGATATCTTCCGGCACGCTGTACGGGACACGCGCCTCACGGCCCGCCTGTTCCAGCCCCCCGACAATCCAGCTCACATCGCGACTATCGACACCGTATTCGTCACCGAGCATGCCGCGCACCCAGATTCCGGCAGTTTGCTGGAAATCCGGCACGCCGATGCGACAGCCCTTGAGCGCTTGCGGAGAATCGATACCGCGATCGGTGCGCACATAGATCGCTGAATGGCGAAACGATCTCGACAAAAACACTGGCACACCGATATAGCGGCTTTCTTCACGCGCCGTAGTCAGTAGATGCGTGCCGAGCGATAACTCGGAGATGTCGAATTCGGCGTGCCGAAACGCGCGCTGAAAAATCGCTTCGGCAGGGCCGCTCATAAAATTGATCTTGCAACCTTCGATCACGACCTTTCCGTCAAGCAGAGCGCGCGTTCGATCGGTAACCTGGCAAGCCAGTGATAGTTCAAGCATAGGAAAAATTGCCGTAGGTTGATGTGAAACCCGAGCACAGCCGTCAAAGTATTTTTTGCACTACTACCAATATGGAGTACAAATTAATCCGCTTGCACTTGACCGTTGCTAGAGCAGCCATATGTATCCGTCAGGTCCTGTGAATCACTATCGGCTTGCACCGCTCCACTTCGTCAAGGCGTTGCGCTACTGGTTTCCCGGCGATCCCCATCCGCTCCGGCGGTCGCCATTCCGTCCAGCGCCATAAGCATCCGCTCCTTGCCTTTCGACACGTGGCTGAAGCTCGTTTCATAGCCCAGGGTCGCATTCCCGGACTTCAAGGCACTGACGATTTCGCGGTGCTCTTCATTCGACTGCAACAGCGCACCGCGCTGAACCAGTCCGTGCACGCGGAACAGATGAAATTCCTTGACGAAGCCGCGATACAGCTTCGTCAGCCGCGAATTGCCGGTCGAGCGCACCATGTAATCATGGAACTCCAGATTCAGCGGATCAAAGCGCGAGAAGTCGCCTTTCTCCGCGGCTTCCTGCATCTGGTCGACATACGCATCGAGTTGATTTGCCATTTCTTGCGTCAGAATCGGCGCAAGTAACGACGCTGCCAATGCCGTAAGCCCCGCGCGCAGATCGTAGACTTCGATCGCGTCGTCGCGCGTTACGCGCTGGATGAATACGCCTCGTTGCGGGATCAGGTATACGAGTCCCAATTCGGCTAGCGACCGACACGCTTCCCGTACAGGACCGCGACTTACGGAAAGCTTGTCGGCAACAGCCTTTTCGTTCAGCCGTTGTCCAGGTTTGAGCTCACCGCTCAGGATCATTCGCTCGATCTCGTGCTGGACGACACCGGTCAGCGTGTTCGCCCGAAAGTCAGCAAGAGAGACGGTGGCAGGATTGTGGTCGGTTTCCATGAAATGCAGTCTAGGGAGCCGCCACAAAAATGTCAACATTTTATTTTTTTCATTCCGCTGTCACCGGGACTCGCGTAGCAGAAGGAACATGCGTCAGTCGAGAATACCTATTCCGCCGCTAGTCGCTCCATCGATCCGGCGCTGAACGCCCAACAGACGAGCGCTGACTCGTGCCGACGTCAGCGTCTACATGACGTTACAGCTGTTTTTCAATTGCAGCCTTATCGATGACCGACCAGACTTCCTGAATCTTGTCGCCGCGAAACTTATAGAAGACGTTTTCGGCGAACGCAACCCGTTTGCCGTTCACGGGAAGTTCGAGAAACGCACCGAGGGGAGCACAGTCGAAATGCAAACGGCTGGCAATGTGCGGCGGCTCGCAAACGAGGAGTTCAATCTCGAAGAACAAGTCCGGAATTTCGCGGAAATCTCTTTCAAGCATCTCGCGATACCCTGATGCGCCGATCGTTTTCCCGTTGTATCTCACGTCGTCGCTGACAAAACGTCCGAGCTTCGACCAGTCCTGCGCGTTCAGGCAGGCAATATAGTCTCGGTACACTTCCGAAAGATTGACTTCACCCATTGTCATTTCCAGCCGACGCCCGCGAACGCGATGTTCCCTGTACATGATCAGTGGAGTAACCGCAACCGCCCGTCCGGGTCCTGCGCAATGCGTGAACACCAATGCAGCGGTCCACCCTGCTCCGTAGACCAGTCTTCGTCCAGACAATACCGCCCGTCATCGGCAATCGACCAACGGGCCGCAGCTTTGCGTACTCCCTGTTTCGACCCGGGCTTTGGAAGTCGGCTAACTGTCGCGGTGCCGTCCGCGCCATTGGTCCATTCACGAACGCCACCGTTCTGCCCGATGCGACTCATGGTCGATCCCGGCACCGTAGAAAGCGCCTGCTCGCGCGTTAACGCCTCGCCCTCATCCGCCAACGCGCCGGCACTGATGAAGTAAACAGCCAACAATCCGATAAGAGACCGCATATTCCCTCCACATTTCTTTCGCTTTACACACGTAAGGACTCGGGAAACGTTTCTACAAAATTGCGCGGATTGATTGGCTTGCGGTTAAGTCTAGTTCACTATGTCGACATATGCATCTGAAGGGGCGATTCCGACCCGATGCGGGCAGCCAATTTCTTGAAATCGGACGCCCATCAGGCCGGCTTCAAATCCATAATATTAGTCAGCCAAAGTCTGGTACGCTGCGCCCTTTGCTACCGCTTGCATTGGACCCGATGGATACCCCTTTCAACGATCGCGGCGTGTCGGTCACGCGTAACGCACTTTCATCGGCCGGCCAGGTCTTTCCGCTACGCGACATTGTCGACGTGCAGGTCGTCACCGTGCAGAAGAACAAGGTCCTGCCGTACACGATCTCGCTCTTCGGACTCGTGGGCGCGATTGTCGGCGGCATATGGCGCTCGCCCGTCGGCATGGTGTGCGGCACGATGCTGATCGTGGTTGGCTGGCTCACGTGGGCAACCCAGGACGTCACGCACCGGTTGATGGTGCAGACCGGCAATGGAGAACGTGAAGCCCTTATGAGCATCGACCGCGAGTTCGTCGAACGCGTTGCGGCGGCCGTGCACGAGGCGAAGGCAGCCGCTGCGGCGCCAAAGGCCTGAGTCGCGGACGCACGCAGAACGCCGGCGCGCGTTAACACAATTTTGATTCGCGGCGCGGCAGCTTTTGCGCGTCGTTGAGGTGCGCGCCGCTAGAGTGGTTGGGTATCAACAACGCGCGCCGCCTCGCCGAATCGGCGCAACCATGATGCTCACGTCAGTAGCAACGCCTGAAATCTCCACCACTCGCGCACCCCGTGCACCGCGCGAATTACACACTCCCCGCCGCACGCATATCGTCGTGCCGCTCGTCATCATCGACGTCACCGTGCCGGGCACCTCGTCGGCCAATGGACGGCGCGCGTTGCATGCCGCGCTCGGAGACGATCTGCGTCTCTACATCGTGACCGTCGATCGGCAGCACGAGCGCGTGACCTTTCGTGTCGAAGTCACCTCGCGCACGCTCGACGACGTGATCGGCCTGCTGGCGGCCACCCTCGATCGCGCCACGCTCGGTCGCGCGCAAGCCACCGTGATCCGCCGCCCGCGCGTCTTTTGACATAGATCAAAGTTTGCACGGACGACTGGCTAGTCGTCCGCAGACCTTTACACATCTTTGCAATTGCCCGCGAGTGGCCATGTAGAGTCGCCGCTCCTGTTACCGCGTGTCCCCTCCCGCAGGCCCTCGCAAGCGTCCCGGTTTCCCCGCCCACGCCACGGCAATCCAGTGAGATTGCCATCAGTGCTGTTCGAGTTGTCCACCCCGCAGCTCACCATGCATCGCCTTCGCCAGGGACTCGCCTTTTGCAAAGCGTGATCCTATGTCCTTGTCGTCTCTCGATGCCGCACGCCGGCATGCCGGTTCTGATTTCCTTGCTCAACTACGTCGTTCAGCCGCAGCAGCGCTAATCGCGGTGGGCGCGCTCGCCGCACTGACCGGCTGCTCCGTCACCTTCCCTACCCCCACACCGCCGCCCGCTCAAGCCGCGCTGATCAACGGCGGCAACGACGGTATGCTGATCCCGTTGCATGTGGAACGCGCGGACGAAGATCACGCGCGTCTCGGCCTGCCGGTCCAACTCGACGGCAAGGCGTTGTACATGGCGCTCGACACCGGAACGCAAGGCACGCGGGTGCTGAAATCGGTACTGCCCGGTTCGAACTATCCGAGTGCCGGCGGGGTGAGCTCGCTGTCATTCGCGAACGGCGTGGAAATTCTCGGCTCGTCCATCAAGCTGCCGTTCAGCGTGGCCGGCACCAAGCCGGCGCTGATCGCCGCTCAGGCGGTGGACGTCGTGCGCTGCCTGCCGAACGCTCGCAAATGCGCCGGGATGGATGGCTACACCGGTGAATTCGGCTGGGCGTTTTCGGGCATCGTCGGTGTAGGCGCGGCGCAGCCGGACGATAGTTGCTGCACTCAACCCTTGCGCGCGTTGCCCGGCAACATCGGTCAACGCTATCTGGTGCACGCCAACTTCGCGAAGCCGTATATGGTGTTGAGCCCGTCGAATACGCTTACCAAAGACTACACGATGGCGCCGATGACAGTCTCGAAAGACGGTACGGCGCAATGGCCGCGGGGCTGCGTGAACGTAGGCGGCAAGATGACCTTCTGCGCGCCGCTGGTGTTCGCCACCGGCAGCACGGGCATGATCCGCATCGAAACCGACAAAGCGCCCAACTGGACCGGCGACGGCGAAGTGGGCAGCGTGCTCGACCAGGGCAACTATGAAGCGGCTATCGGCACGGGTTCATGGGTGCATCGTTACGAAAAAGCGCAAGTCACGATCGTCAAGGCGAAGCCGGATGCGAACCGGATCGTGGTCGGTTTGATGGCTATGCAAAATATCGATGTTCTATTCGACTTCGCGAACCGGCAACTCGGTTTGTATGCGGCCCAGCAAAGCGAACGATTCGCCCCGTGAGATTCATCGCTCGATAAAAAGGCCGTGCGAAAAAAATCGCACGGCCTTTTTTCTTTTAAACACGCACCACAACCGCGTTCGTATCACGCCATATTGAGCGGATTCACGTGCCAGATGTTGCGTGCATATTCGCCGATGGTGCGATCCGACGAAAACTGCCCCATGCCCGCGACATTCTCGATCGCGCTCTCGGCCCATGCGCGCCGGTCGATGAAACGCGCGTCCACTTCATCCTGCGCTTTCGCAAACGCGGCGAAATCGGCAAGCACCATATAGTGATCGCCCCAGTCCACCAACGTATGGAAGATATCCGAGAAGCGCAGCGGATCGTCCGGCGAGAAGAAGCCCGTGCGAATCTGGTCGAGCGCCATGCGCAGTTCCGGATTCTCCTCGTATAGTTGTCGCGGCCGGTAGCCGGTGGCGCGCAGGCTGTCCACTTCATCTGCGGTATGGCCGAAGATAAAGATGTTGTCGCGCCCTACGGCGTCGCAGATCTCGATGTTGGCGCCGTCCATCGTGCCGATCGTCAACGCGCCGTTCAGCGCGAGCTTCATGTTGCCGGTTCCCGAGGCTTCGGTGCCGGCCATCGAAATCTGCTCCGACAGATCGGCCGCCGGAATGATCAACTCAGCCACGCTCACGCCGTAGTTCGGCACAAACACCACCTTCAGACGATCGCCGATCAACGGATCGTGATTGACCTTCTCGCTGACGTCACCGATCAGCTTGATGATCGTCTTCGCCATGCGATAGGCGGAAGCGGCCTTGCCGGCAAACAGCACCACGCGCGGCACCCAATCGCGCTCAGGGTTCGCACGAATCTGGTTGTAGCGGACGATCACGTGCAGCACGTTCAGCAACTGCCGCTTGTATTCGTGAATGCGCTTGACCTGCAGATCGAACAACGCATCGGGATCGAAATGCAGCTTCGTGTGATGCGCGAGCCGCTGCACGAGCCGCAGTTTGTTCTGCCGTTTGGCTTCGCGGAAGGCGTCGATAAACGCGCTGTCGTTGCGCAGCGTGCGCAATTGGTCCAGCTCGAGCAGATTGCTGCGCCAATCCTTGCCGATCTGCTGATCGATCAGCGATGACAGTGACGGATTCGCCTGCGCCAGCCAGCGCCGCGGCGTGATGCCGTTGGTGACGTTGGTGAAACGGTCAGGATAGATGCGCGCGAAGTCGGCGAAGATATCGCGCGTCATTAACTGCGAATGGAGTTTCGATACGCCATTCACCTTGTGACTCGCGACAATCGCCAGATACGCCATCCGCACACGCCGTTGGCCATATTCGTCGACCAGCGAAATGCGGCGGATCATCTCGCCGTCATGTCCCGATTGCTCGCTGACATGCTTGAGAAATCCCGCATTGATCTCGAAGATGATCTCCAGATGACGCGGCAAAAGCCGCGCAAGCATCTCCACATCCCACGTTTCCAGCGCTTCGGGCATCAAGGTGTGATTCGTGTACGAGAAGATTTTCGTAACGTGCTGCCATGCCTTGTCCCATGGCTGATGGTGAACGTCCACCAGCAAACGCATGAGCTCCGGAATCGCCAGCACCGGGTGCGTATCGTTCAGATGCACCGCGACTTTTTCGGAGAAACGCCCGAACGTGCTGTGCGTGCGCTGATAGCGGCGAATCAGATCCTGCATCGTCGCGGAAACAAAGAAGTATTCCTGACGAAGCCGCAACTCGCGGCCGGCCGGTGTCGAATCGTCCGGATAGAGCAGCCGTGAGACGTTCTCAGACATGTTCTTGGTGTCGACCGCGTTGCGGTAGTCGCCGCGATTGAATGCACCCAGGTCGAGCTCTTCGGTGGCACGCGCGGACCATAGGCGCAGCGTGTTCGTTGCACTGGTCGCGTAACCGGGGATCACCGTGTCGTAGGCCGTGGCATTCACATGCTCGGTGTCGATCCATTCGACATGCTCGCCGCGCTGCACCGTACGTCCGCCGAAGTGCACCATGTACTTGATCTCAGGCCGCGGAAACTCCCACGGATTGCCCGCCCGCAGCCAGTAGTCCGGCGCCTCCACCTGCTCGCCGTTGACGATCTCCTGGCGGAACATGCCGTATTCGTAACGGATGCCGTAACCGAAACCCGGAATGCCGAGCGTCGCCATCGAATCGAGAAAACAGGCCGCGAGCCGCCCGAGGCCACCGTTGCCGAGGGCAGCGTCCGGCTCGATGTTGACCAGCATCTCCATGTCGACGCCGAGACTCGCAAGCGCTTCCTTCATCTGATCGTGAATGCCGAGCGCGAGTACCGCGTTCGTAAACGTGCGGCCGATGAGAAATTCCATCGACAGGTAATAGACGCGCTTGACGTCCTGTTCATATTGCAGGCGCGTGGTCTTCATCCAGCGCGCGACCAGCCGGTCGCGCACGGCGAGTGCGGCGGCGTGCAGCCAGTCATGCGGGTGAGCGGTAACGGCGTCCTTGCCGACACCGTACATCATGCGATTGGAAATTGAGCGCCGTAGCGCGTCGACGGTACTGTTGAGCTGGTCGAATTCCAGATCGACGGCTGTCATCGAAGCCTCCGGGAAATAGCGACACGACCTACGCAAACCGCATGGATGACGGACGGGAGGCGCGTGCCGGTCTGGCGGGTTAATAAGCAGAGTAGGACATTTTACGGCCCGTGAACATCGGCGAGCCAGAGCGGGGGTTCACGCACATGCCATGCCTACTGGAAGGGGGCGCTTCACGGATTTTGCGCACGGACGCGGTGCAAACCGCCCGCACGCGGCACTGCGCGCGTGCATCGGCCCGCAAAACAGGCAGGCGATGGCGAGGGGTGAAGGCCCCCTGCGTCGCAGAAGCATGCACGATTATTTTTTCGATGTGTGACTGGCCGATGAATGCTTTGACTGGTTCGATGCGTGGTCAAATCGGAGCACCTCGTCTGCTGAACGGTTATGTGAAGTGAGGTGTGACAAGGTGAAACGCGTGTCAGTTCGAAGACGCGAGACCGGGTTGACCGTTAGTTGCGTGTTAGCTGCAGTTTCGCTGCGTCATAGGCAGCTTACAAAGCGCCTCCGCCCCGCCAGGCTCCCAGCACGATTTCCGCGTCTCTGTAACAATCGCTTCATTCGCCGCGCGAGCCGCCTGGAACACTGCACTCGGCCTCTGCGCGCTTCATTCCATGCAACCCTGCCACTGGCGCGCCGCGCTGTCCTTCGGACGCGCCCGGTGCTGCGCCATGCCTAACCCGACGAGCCACGCCTTGTCCGACAAACCCAGCACTGCCCGCAGCGCAACACTCGACCAGACCTTGCCGGCAGACGGTCCGATGAGCGCGGCCAACCGCCGCGCGATGGCTGCGATCATGCTCGCGGTCGCGCTCGCCACGCTCGATACCGCGATCGCCAATACCGCCCTGCCCGCCATTGCCACGGATCTGCATGCGCAGCCCGCGGCGTCCGTGTGGATCATCAACGCCTACCAGCTCGCGATGGTCGCGACACTGCTGCCGCTCGCCGCACTCGGCGACATCGTCGGGCATCGCAGGATTTATATCGGCGGCATTGCGCTGTTCACACTGGCGTCGCTCGCGTGCTCGCTCGCCTCGACGCTGCCGATGCTGGCCGCCGCGCGCGTGCTGCAAGGTCTCGGCGCAAGCGCGATCATGAGCGTGAACACGGCGTTGATCCGCTATTTGTATCCGCCGCATCGGCTCGGACGAGGCCTCGGCACCAATGCCTTGATCGTCGGCGTGTCGTTCGCGGTCGGGCCGACGGTGGCGTCGCTGATTCTGTCGGTGGCCGCATGGCCGTGGCTGTTCGCGGTCAACGTGCCGCTCGGCCTGCTGGCTCTGGCCTTCGCGTGGCCCGCGCTGCCGCACACCGAGCGCGGCACCCACAACTTCGATCCGGTTGCGGCGCTCCTCAACGTCATCACTTTCGCGGCACTGATCTTCGCGCTTGGCGAAGCGGCCCAGCGCGCGTCGACGCAACTGGTGCTGAGCGCCGCGGCGATCGCCGTGGTGTTCGGCGTGCTGCTGATTCGTCGCGAAGCGGGTCACCCCGCACCGATGCTGCCGGTCGATCTATTCAAGCGGCCGGTGTTTGCGTTGTCGGCGGTGACCGCGGTGTGTTCGTTCGCCGCGCAAGGGCTGGCGTTCGTGTCGCTACCTTTCTATTTCGAGGACGTGCTGCATCGCAGCCAGGTCGAGACCGGCTTTCTGATGACGCCGTGGCCGGTGGTGGTGGCATTGGCCGCGCCGCTGGCGGGCAGTCTGTCCGACCGCTACCCGCCGGGCTTGCTCGGCGCGATCGGCCTCGCGGTGATGTCGGCGGGGATGGCGTCGCTGGCCTTGCTGCCGGTGCATCCGCACGTGCTCGACATCGGCATTCGCATGGCGATTTGCGGCGCGGGCTTCGGCTTCTTCCAGTCGCCTAACCTGAAGGCATTGATGGCAAGCGCCCCGCCCGAGCGCAGCGGCGGCGCCAGCGGCATCGTCGCGACCGCGCGGCTGCTTGGGCAAACTACCGGCGCCGCGCTGGTCGCGCTGAGCTTCGGCATTGCGGGCCGGCATGGACCGACACTCGCGCTGAGCACTGGCGCCTTCTTCGCCGGCGCGGCGAGCCTCGCGAGCGGGCTGCGGCTGTTCGCGCCGTCGCATCGCGCGGGCGTGCATGCAAAGGCGTCGGCGGAATAGGCGAACTAAACAGAACGGGCGCGCTGCGGTGGCAGCGCGCCCGTTTTTTCAGCTACCGGCCTCTGCCTGAGCAACGGCTCAGCGCGCGGCGAAGTACCCCTTCACGGCGGCAATAAAGGTATCGATATCCGCGCGTGACACATCTTTGTGCGTGACGAAACGCGACGCGTAGAGCATCTGCGTGAGGATGCCGCGCTCCTTGAGCCACGCCTCGAGCGGCGCGCAATCCTGCTGCGGAAACTGCGCGAACACCATGTTGGTCGCGATCGACTGCACCTTGACGTGGTCGATCGCTTCCAGACCGGCCGCCAGATGCGCGGCGTTCGCGTGATCGTCGGCGAGACGCTCGACGTTGTGGTCCAGCGCGTACAGGCAAGCCGCCGCCAGCACGCCGGCCTGACGCATACCGCCGCCCAGCACCTTGCGCCAGCGATGCGCCACCTCGATCAGCGCCTGGCTGCCGACCAGCACCGAGCCGACCGGCGCGCCCAGCCCCTTCGAGAAACAGATCGAGATCGAATCGAACGGTGCGCACAGCGCCGCGACCGGCTTGCCCGACGCAACTGCCGCGTTGTAGACCCGGGCGCCGTCCAGGTGAGCCGACAAGCCGCGCTGACGCGCCAACTGCACCGCCTCGTCGACGTAACCCGCCGGCAGCACCTTGCCGCCAATGGTGTTTTCCAGCGCCAGCAGCCGCGTGCGCGCGAAGTGGTTGTCGATCGGTTTGATCGCAGCGGCGATCTTCTCGAGCGGGATCGACCCGTCGGCGGCATTTTCGAGCGGCTGCGGCTGGATGCTGCCCAGCACCGCCGCGCCGCCGCCTTCGTACTTATAGGTGTGTGCCAACTGGCCGACGATGTATTCGTCGCCACGCGCGCAATGGGCCATCAACGCAGCCAGATTGCTTTGCGTGCCGCTCGGGAAGAACAGGCCGGCTTCCTTGCCGGCGCGCTCCGCGACCGTTGCCTGCAAACGCAGCACGGTGGGGTCGTCGCCCCAGACGTCATCGCCCACTTCGGCGGCCGACATCGCCGCGAGCATGGCCGGGGTGGGACGGGTTACGGTATCGCTGCGCAAATCGATCATGGTGAGAGCCTTGTGTGTCCCGAGGTGTCCCGAGTTTGTATCAAAAAATTAGCTTATCCGCCCGACTTCGGCAGCCAGGCAAGCGGATCGACCGGCTGGCCGTTATGGCGCACTTCGAACTGGATCGACGCCACGCCCCGGCTATCCACGCCGACTTCGCCAATGGTCTGCCCTTGCGCGACAGCGTCGCCTTCCTTGACCAGCAGTGTGCTGTTCTGTCCGTAGGCGGTAATCAGCGAGTCGTCGTGCTTGATAATGATAAGCGGGCCATACGCTTCGATCCCCGTACCGGCATACACCACCCGGCCGGTCGCGGCCGCCTTGACCGGGTCGCCCGGATGGCCGCCGATCACGATGCCGTTCGACTTGCCCGGCGCAAAGGCTTTCAGTATGGGACCGCGCAACGGCCATTGCAGCACGCCTTGCTGCGCGACGTCGGCTTCGCCGGGCGCACCCGGTGTCGCGGTCGCACTATTCTGACCGGCAACATTGACCGGCGGTGTCACGACACTACCCGACGCCATCGGCGGAGCTACCCGCAGAACTTGTCCGGGATTGACCGGCGAATTCGCTGCGAGACCGTTCCACGCCGCAATCTCCTGCGGCTTACGGCCGTATGCTGACGCAATGGCCGCCAGCGAGTCGCCTGGATTGACGCGGTAGTAACCGGCCGGCACCGGGACCGTGGCAAGCGTGGTCGGCCGCGACGGCGCGCTGCTGTAGAACGGCGTGCTTTCCCACGGCATCGTCGTACAGCCGCTGATCAGTACGCCGAGGGTCGCCGCGATCAGCAACCGGGTCGCCGTGAATTGCCATTGTCTTGTCATGTGATTTTCCTCGACATTTTGATTCAACCGGATTCGATCAGCCCGAAGCATTTGCCGTGCCGCACGGTGCGGGCGTCACGGCGACTGTCCATTATGCCGCCGTGTGCGCCGGCTAAGGCTCCGCCATGGGCATGGGTGAGACGCCCCTCAGACGCTGCCCTCGGCCTCGACCACCAGAATGCGCGCCACGCCAATGGGATGCGCGACATGTTCGGTGCCCACCGACGCGTAGAACACGTCGCCTGTTTCCAGAATCGCCGACTGCTCGACCCCGCCCTCGCGATAGCGCATCTCCACGCGGCCATCGAGCACGGCGAACACCTCCTCGCCGTCGTTGACATGCCACTTGTACGGCTGATCGGTCCAATGCAGACGCGTTGTGATGCCGCGCATATTGGCGATATCGAGCGCGCCCCAGGGACGCGTCGCGGTGAAGCTCTTGCTGCGGATGATCTTCATGGCGGATAGCTGGTTGAGAAACTTACGCTGCCGGCACGTTATCCGTGCTGCATACCGGCGTGCCCGGCCCGGCAGGATCGCGCGCTTCGACTGGCCCCATTATAGGTGCTGCGGCAAGCATGGCCGCCGACATGCGGCCGCCCAGGAGCATTAGTGTGATTATTGAATCCTTTCAGCCCTCGCCTATACTCAGTCATGCTGCCGCAACGCGCCGTAAGCAAAACGCCTGAATTCAGCGAGGAGTTGGGGATGAACAAAGCCACGTTTCTGGCCGTGCAGCTCAACGTCGACGACATTGCGGCGTCGCCGGGTTTGGTCGAATTGCTGAACACGCATCTGGTTTTCGCGGCAGACGTCGCCGAGGCCGCCGACGCATTGGTTCAACTGGCCAGCATCGCGGGATTGTCCAGTGGCGTCGAAGCCAGCGTTGAGATTCCGGCTCTGGCCATCGAACGGCTGCGCGAGGCGCTCGACAATCTCAGCGGTTACGACGAATCCTGGTTGCTTGCGCTGGAACCCAGCCGCGCGCTGTTCGACGAAATTGGCCGACGGCATCGCACCCTGCATTAAAGCTGCGCTCGCGGACAACCCATCAGCACCCCCGCGCACCGACGCGCACCCCGGCGCTCCCCCAGGCGCCGACGGTCCGCCAGTTTTCGCTCACCGCCCGAACCGCCTGATCGCCCGGCATACCTGAGTGTCGGCGCCATCCGAAGGTTTCGGGCGAGTCAACCGGAGGAACGCCGTGAAAAGTCTCCTGAACCGCCGTAGCGTGCTGGCAGGCCCATCGCATCTCGTGCAGGTCTCACGAGAGAACAGCGCCGATTCCGTATCGCCCGACGACAGTGAGGAGGCCGCGCTAGCTGCGGCAGCCGGCGTCGCTCCCGCTGGCTCCGCGGCCGGCTCACCCGCGGTTGCCCCGGCTGCGGAGCCGGCGCGGCCGGTGACGACGTTACGGCCGGTGCCGGTGGTGCCCTCGCAAGTCAGCGCGCGCGGCGTGCAGATGGCCGACACCGCCGAAGTCGAATGGCTCGCCGAAGAAGAGGCGCTGACGCCGTTTCGCGTATTTCGCAGCTTCGCCTATTCGGTGAGCCTGTTGTTCCACGCAAAGGAATTGACGTACTACGTCGCGCTGTATCAGGACGGCTCGTTGTGGCGCGCACTCAAAGCCGCCGACCTCGAAGCTGCGGAAACCGCCTTTCATCATTTTGAGGAACAGGCAACCCGGCTTTCGGATGGCGAGACGCGCCGCGCGCAACTCGAGGCGCAAAACGAGCAGTTGGCGCGCATGATCGCCCGCTCCGAGGCGCAGGCCGAACGGCTGCGCTCGGATCTGCAACGGCGCGGGGCACAGGAACAGACCGTGTCGAACCGGCAGCATCAGGTGCGCAAGGAAGTGTCGCAACTGGAAGCGCAACGGGTGGCCGCGCAGGCGCATCTGAACAAGGCGCATCGGCAGATTCACCAGCTCAATCTGACCAGCAACGAAGGGATTCCCCATTTGCCGAACCGGTGATGCCTGCTCTGAGATTGAGCTGGGATCGAGCTGAGATAGAGCCAACGGCGAAGCAGCGCCGTAAACGACAAAACGCCGCCCGGAATTGCCGGGCGGCGTTTTTTCATTGCTCGCCGCCAATCAGCCTGGCGGCGTTTGCATCAGCTTCAGCGCGATTTAGTTGCCGAAGTAGACCGAGTTGCGGTCATTGCCGCTCACCGGACGGCCGGCTTGCGAGGTGCCTGCCATCGGAGCGCCGTAGCCGCTGTTCACAGCTTGAGCGGTGCCGTTCTGAGCATCGACACGTGCTTGTGCGGCTTGCAGGTTAGCCGGGTAGTCGACATGGTCGCCGATCGGGTTGTAACCGGCCTTTTCCAGTTGCACCAGTTGAGCGCGGACTTCAGCGCGCGTCAGGGGTTGGTTCGATTGGGCAAACGAGGCAACAGGCGCAACCAGAGCGGCGGCAACGACAACAGCAGAGATAAGGGACTTCATGATGTAAACCTCCAGAACTTGTAGTTAATGCGCTTTAGGACCTGTTGTCCGTAGCGCTTAAGTAGAAGTTTAGGAGCGTTGACATGTAGGGGAAACCCCTAAAACGACGAAACTCTATTGCGATTTTCGAAACAGTAGCCGGCCTGACGTGCCGCCACGCTATCAGTCCGATAGCTTTCAACAATAATCGCCTATCTCGATTTCAATCGCTCATGCGGCCCGGCGCGCCTTACGGCAAGCGCGCGCCGGGCCGCAATTCAAACGATCAATTCCAGTTCGCGTGGAAGCTGCCCGGCTTGTCGATACGCTCGAACGTATGCGCGCCGAAGAAATCGCGCTGAGCCTGCACCAGGTTCGCCGGCAGGCGTTCCGAACGATACGCGTCGAAATACGCCACGGCCGACGCGAAGGCCGGCACCGGCACGCCCGCATTGATGGCGGCAATCACGACCTCGCGCAATGCCGACTGGTAGTTCTTCGCGATGTCGCGGAAGTACGGATCGAGCAGCAGATTGGCAATCGCCTTGTCTTTCGTATAGGCGTCCGTGATCTTCTGCAGGAAGCGGGCGCGGATGATACAGCCGGCGCGGAAAATCTTCGCGATCGTGCCGTAATCGAGATCCCACTTGTACTCTTCCGAGGCCGCCCGCAGTTGCGCGAAGCCTTGTGCGTACGAAATCACCTTGCTGAAATACAGCGCACGGCGCACCGATTCGATGAAGGCGTCACGCTCCACGCCCAGCGGCTTCGCTGCCGGCCCTTCCAGCACCTTGCTCGCGGCCACGCGCTGTGTCTTCAGCGACGACAGCACGCGCGCGAACACGGCTTCCGTGATCAGCGGCAGCGGTGCGCCGAGGTCGAGCGCGTTCTGGCTGGTCCACTTGCCGGTGCCCTTCTGCGCCGCGCGATCGAGGATCACGTCGACCAGGTCCTTGCCGGTTTCTTCGTCTTTCTTGTCGAAAATCTTCGAGGTGATCTCGATCAGGTAACTATCGAGTTCGCCCTTGTTCCATTCGGTGTAGACCTTGCCCAACTCTTCGTTCGACAGGCCGACCACCTGCTTGAGCACGGCATAGCTCTCGGCGATCAACTGCATGTCGCCATATTCGATGCCGTTGTGCACCATTTTCACGAAGTGGCCCGCGCCGTCCGGTCCCATGTACGCCACGCACGGCTCGCCGTCCGGCGCCTTGGCGGCGATCTCGGTGAGGATCGGGGCGACCAGGTCATACGCGTCGCGCTGTCCGCCCGGCATGATCGACGGGCCTTTCAATGCGCCCTCTTCGCCGCCCGACACGCCCGTGCCGATGAAATGCAGGCCGGCCTTCGCCAGTTCCTGATTGCGGCGGATGGTGTCGGTGAAATGCGTATTGCCGCCGTCGATCAGGATGTCGCCCTTGTCCAGCAGCGGCTTGAGCGATGCGATCGTAGCGTCGGTCGGTTCGCCGGCTTTGACCATCAGCAGAATGCGGCGCGGCTTTTCCAGCGACTCCACGAATTCTTCCAGCGTGAAAGCCGGCACCAGCTTCTTGTCCGGATATTCGGCGATGAGTTCGTCGGTTTTCTCGCGGCTACGGTTGTACACCGACACCGCGTGGCCGCGGCTTTCGATGTTGAGCGCCAGATTGCGGCCCATGACCGCTAGCCCCACCACGCCGATTGCCTGTTTGCCCATGTGAATTCTCCAGAGTCCAATGAATGTCGAGACGCCGCGCCGGAAGGAACGTCGGCGGGACGTCGAGGGTGAAAGGATAAAAGAAATGCCGGCTTGCCGCTCGCTGGCGCTCATGGGCGCCACGCAAGCGGAGCTTTGCGCCGCGCGTGGCGCTTCGGGCGTCCACGCGCGGTCAATCGTTTTGTCAGACTCGTCCGACCCGTTAGCGTTTCCTGAACACCAGACTGAAATTGTTGGCCGGCATCGCGATGGGTTCGTCGCACACCAATCCAAGCGACGCGCCCAGCGCTACCACGGTTTCCATTTCGCGAACGCCCCACGCCGGATCACGGCTGCGCAACTGCCAATCGAATGCCTCGTTGCTCGGCGAGGTATGCGCGCCGCCGCGTTTGTAAGGGCCGTACAGATACAGTACACCGCCCTCGGCAAGACGGCGGCTCGCGCCGTTGAACAGCGCTTGCGTCGCGCTCCACGGCGAAATGTGAATCATGTTGATACAGACCACGGCGTCGAGTTTGCCCTGCGCGTCGACACCCCAATCCGCCTGATGCACGTCGAGAGCCAGCGGCGCGCGCACGTTCGCCAGTCCTTCGTGCGCGGTCCATGCGGCAATCGACGCGCGTGCATCCGCATCGAGGTCGCTCGGCTGCCAGTCAAGCCCGGGAAGCGCGCTGGCGAAACACACAGCGTGCTGCCCCGTGCCGCTGGCGATTTCCAGCACGCGGCCGGTGGCGGGCAGCAACTCGCGCAATACGGCGAGAATCGGTTCGCGATTGCGTTCGGCAGACGGCGAGCGTTGCCGCAACGCCGGATGGGAATCAGTCATGTTCACTTTGTTTCAGTACAGCGCCGTGCGCACGCGTTCGGCGAGCTCACGGTCATAGGTCACCGCATCGAACTGCACGCCGTTGATGCGCCGGTGGATCTCACCCGCGCTCGGCAGGCGTGAACGTTCGACATAATGCGCCGGATCCCACAGTTTCGAGCGCACCAGCGCCTTCGAGCAATGAAAATACACCGCGTCGACGTCGATCAGCAAAACGGTGCGCGGCAGTTTACCTTCGACGGCGAAACTGTCCAGCAATTCCGGATCATTGGAAATGCGGCCGCGGCCGTTCACGCGCAAACTTTCGCCGACGCCCGGAATGATGAACAGCAGCGCCAGATGCGGCTCGGCGATGATATTGCGCAGACTGTCGATGCGATTGTTGCCGATGCGGTCCGGCAGCGCGAGCGTGCGTTCGTCGATCACGCGCACGAAACCCGGTGCGTCGCCGCGCGGTGAACAGTCGAGGCCGTCGGGACCGGCGGTGGCGAGCACCACGAAGGGCGCGACCTCGATGAACGCGCGATAGTCTTCGTTCACGTAGGGAATCTCTTTGTTCACTGCGCGCTCGTGAGGCTGACCGTAGATTGCTTCGAGCTGTTCGATCGTCGTCAACATCGGCGTTCCTTTGGTGTGGCGGTTTCTTGTGAAAGCAGCGCTGCGTGGGATAAAGATTATCGGCGATTTACGCGGGCCGCGCGGTTTCGGGCAACCAACCCACGCAACCGGCCCCCGCTGCGTGACTAGTCCAGTGCGAGACGGCCCGCGAGCGCGGTCAGCGTATCGGCACAGGGTGCGGCGATTTTCAGCGACAGCAGCGGATCGGCGCGCGTGCGCCCCAGATTGATCGCCACGATCGGCTTGCCCTGCTTCTGCGCCCACACGCAGAAGCGGTAGCCGGAATAAACCATCAGCGACGAGCCGACCACCAGCACGCCGTCCGCCGCATCGAGCGCATGCGAAGCCGCTTCGACACGCTCGCGCGGCACGCTTTCGCCGAAGAACACCACCGAAGGTTTCAGCAAACCGCCGCAGTTCGTGCATGCCGGAACGCGAAAAGATTCCAGATCGTGCCACTCCAGATGCGCGTCGCCGTCAGCCGCGGTTTCGGCAGTGACGTTCAGCAGCGCGGGATTCCCGGCTTCGAGCGTCTGCTGGATCGACGCCCGCGTATGCTGCATGCCGCAGTCCAGACACGTCACGCCATCAATGCCGCCGTGCAGCTCGATCACTTCGCGGCTGCCCGCGCGCTGATGCAAACCGTCGACGTTCTGCGTAACGAGCGTCGGCACATGGCCCGCTGCCTCGAGCCGTGCCAATGCGGTATGCGCGGCGTTGGGCTGCGCGTTGGCCACGACCGGCCAGCCGACCATGCTGCGGGCCCAATAGCGCTGACGCATCGCGGCCGTGCCGAGAAATTCCTGCAGCGTGATTGGCGGCGAACGCTTCCATGCGCCGTTGTCGTCGCGATAGCCTGGAATGCCTGAGTCGGTGCTGATGCCCGCGCCGGTCAGCACGAACAGACGCGGATAGCGCTGCACGAAGGTATGCAGGTCGTCCAGCGTGTGCGATGCGGTGAAGGGTTCGACGTATGCGGACTGGGGGTCGGTCATGACGGGGAGAAGGTGTGGCTGCGGCCTGGGTGTGAAAGCTGAAACGCCGGTTAGCGGCGCGTGCGCGGCTTGCTCTGCCGCTCGCGCGCGGTTCGCGCCGCCGGCACCGCTTGCCTTACTTGCCATTCGGCGAGCGCTGACTGATAGCGCTCGAGCGCTTCGTCGTAGAGATCGAAGACACACGGATTGCAGCCGCTATGACAACAATCTTCGAGCTCGGGCCGAACGGGCGGCACCGGCTGCGGGTCGTCCTTGGGTGTGGCTCGGGGCACGGTGAATCGCTTTGTCGAAAAGGCGGGAAACCCTCAGTATAAGTTGATCTCCCGCGCGGCGCGCGGGCGGCGCTCCGGGCTGAACGCCTGGCTGCAAAGCCCGCCCAGGCCGCTCCTGCAAGCCGCTCGCCCCGCGAAGCCCCGCCTTTCAGCCTCTGCCGACGAACGGCATCTTGCTCGCCATGATCGTCATGAACTGCACGTTCGCCGACAACGGCAATTCCGCCATATGCAGCACCGCGTCGGCCACATGTTGCACGTCCATCAACGGTTCGACCGCGATTTCGCCGTTTGCCTGCGGTACGCCTCGGGCCATCCGCTCGGCCATCTCCGTCGCGGCATTGCCGATGTCGATCTGCCCGCACACGATGTCGTATTTGCGGCCGTCGAGCGAAACCGCTTTCGTGATGCCGGTAATCGCGTGCTTGGTCGCGGTATAGGCGATGCTGTTCGGCCGCGGCGCATGCGCGGAAATCGAGCCGTTGTTGATGATGCGGCCGCCCCGCGGCGTCTGCGCTTTCATCAGGCCGAAGGCCGCGCGCGTGCAGAGAAACACGCCGGTAAGATTGGTGTCGACCACCGAGCGCCATTCTTCGATATCGAGTTCGTCGATATCCACCGGCGAGCCATTGCGGCCCGCGTTATTGAACAGCACGTCGAGCCGGCCTCGCCACGTGCGGATCGTGTCGAACAGCGCGGCGACGCTGTCGGCGTCCGTCACGTCGCAAGCCACGGCAAGCGCGTCGCCACCCCGTTGCCGCGCTTCTTCGGCCACGGCGTCGAGCGGCGCCTGGCGGCGGCCGGCCAGCGCGACGCTATAGCCGTGTTCCAGCAGCCTGAGCGCACAGGCTCGGCCGATGCCGCTGCCCGCGCCCGTCACCAGCGCCACTTTCCTGATTCCCGTTCCTGTCACCACGACTCTCCTTGTTGCGTAGATGCGCTGCACGCGACAGATCTGACAGGGCCACGCTATCGATCAGTCCAGCCGATCAATCCAGTGCGCGGTCGTACGGGTTCGCGAACAGCGATTTCCTATCCGCCGAAGGCGGATAGTTTGGCCTTAGCACCATACAGCAGCGGATCGTCCATCACAAATGCAAAGGCACGGCGGTCTTCACGTTGGGTAAGGATTCCGAAAACGCAACCTGGCCGTTCTGGATCAGCGGAATCGATCATCCGGCGCACCGGCGCAAACGCATGGATGCCTGACCGGTAAACCCGGCGAAGTCAGCGCTGAGGGACGGGCCACGTTGCCCGGCGTGAAATCACGGACATCGCGACGCATAACGTCTTTCAACGTGCTTTCATTAGTTGTCTTTCCGGTGCTACCCGATGCCGATCGGCGCATCAATGGTATTGTTCGCCGTTGCGCGCCGCATGCGCAATTCAAGCCCTTCCCCGGATGGTGGAAGGAAGACAGGAAGCACGCTTTATGAACCAACTCTTCACACAGCCGCAAGGTGCTGAGGCCGCGCCGCAGCGCCGCTGGCCGCGCACCGGCTACCCCCCAATGCTCACGGCCACCGCCGCCTGGCACGTATTGGTGCTGGTCGGATGCCTGCTGGTGCCCTCGGCGTGGCCATGGTGGCTGGCCGCGATCTTCGCGAATCACGCTATTTTCACCGTGGCCGGCCTGCTGCCGCGCACCTCGCTGCTCGGCCCTAACTGGACTCGCCTGCCGGTCGGCGCGCGCAACGCGGATGCGATCGCATTGACCATCGACGACGGTCCCGATCCCGTCGTCACCCCGCAAGTGCTCGATCTGCTCGACGCCTTCAAGGTGCGCGCCACCTTCTTCTGCATCGGCGAGAAAGCACAACGCCATCCGGAGATCGCACGCGACATCGTTGCACGCGGCCACGCGCTGGAAAACCATTCGCAGGTTCACCTGCACACGTTCTCGATCACGTTTCCAGCCGCACTCACGCGCGAAATCGACGCGGCGCAACGCACCTTCGAAGCATTGAGCGGCGAGCGCCCAATGTTCTTCCGTGCCCCGGCGGGTTTGCGCAACATCTTTCTCGAGCCCGTGCTGAGCAAGCTCGATTTGCGGCTCGCGGCGTGGACGCGGCGTGGTTACGACACGCGCGAGCGCGATCCGCAAGTCGTCGCGCACCGGCTGCTCGACGGCCTTGCCCCGCGCGACATTCTGCTACTGCACGACGGCAATGCCGCGCTCACCATCGACGGCAAACCGCTGATACTCGCAGTCCTGCCGCGTGTGATCGACGAAGCCCGCCGGCGGCATTTGCGTTTCGTGACCCTGCGTGAAGCGCGTATCGACGACTGAATCGGCGCCCTTCAGCACGGCTCGGCCGCTGCTATGCGGCGAGGCGCCAAAACGCCCCTCGCATCGCTTTCACACGCGGCGGTTACACCCGAAAATCCGCCGCCATGTCTTCGTCCGTGCGAGCCTCGAGCTCGCCGCTGCGGCAGGCTTTCAGAAACACGTCGTAATCGCGTTCCACCTGGTCCGCGTAGCTGGTGGCATAGCCGGTGAGGGATTCCGCGAACTGATCGCCACGGCCGATGTAGGCACTGACTTCGATCGCCTGGCCACTCGCCTTGGCATGCGCGCGCGCCATGATCCAGCCGCACAGTTTCGCGTAGCCTTCGAGGAGGTCCGTGTCGAACAGCTCGATGTTCGCCGACAACTTCATGTCGCGCAGTTGCCGGAAGTAGAAGTGGCGCCCTGACGGCCCGCTCGCCCAGCCGAGAAAAATATCGCTCGCTGCCTGCAGCATGCGCTGCCCGCGAACCACCCGCTCGCCCTCGTGCTTGAGCGAGGGCGCCTTGTAGTACTGCGCGATCACCGAAGGCCGTGCCTCCTTGATCTGGATGAACAGCGGCTTGCCCATGTGATCGACGTTCAGCAACACCAGACAACGTGTACCCACGCTGCCCACGCCCACCACCTTGAACACCAGGTCCTGTGCCGTGAAGTGGCTCAGCAACTCTCGCCGATCGTGCGACAAGGTTTTCAGGTATTCGCTCCACGTCCGCTCGATCAGCTTGCTCCAGTTGGCAGTCGTGAACCAGTCGTCGTCGGCAGAAAACAGCGTATTGACGCCATGCACATGAAAGAGCCCGGGCGGCGCATCGCGAATCGACCAGCGATTGCCATCGAATTCGGCCATTTTCTCCAGCAGACTTTCGTGGGTACGGCCCGCCGCTTTCTCCATGCCACGGCGCACGACGCGGCGACGCTCCGGCGTCAACGCTGTCTCGGCCATCAGATCGAAGGTGATACGGTCGTACCAGAGTTCGAGCGCGCCGCATTGCGCGTATTGCGCCATACGGTCGCGATATTCGGTGGCGGCGGTCATCACCAGATGCTCGGCCGTGCCGCGGCTCAAACGCATATGGCGCGCGGCCACCACGAGGCTCGCGGTCAGGCGCTTCAAGTCCCATTCGAATGGGCCCGTTGCCACTTCGTCGAAATCGTTCAGGTCGAATACGAGTTGACGCTCCGGCGTCGCGAAGCCGCCGAAATTCATCAGATGGCCGTCGCCGCATATCGGCATGGAGAGACCTGTGTCGGGCACCCGGCTCAGATCGTGAGCCTGAATGATCGCGGTGCCGCGAAAGAACGTGAATGGCGACACCGACATGCGCCCGTAGCGCAATGGCACGAGCTTTTCGACCCGCCCTTCGCTGCTTTGCTTCAGCAGCTCGATCGGGTTGCGATGCAATTCGCCTACCGTGCGATGGCTCGACCGCTTCGAGTGCTCGCGGGCGGCACGGCCACGGGCTTCCCGTTCGGCGATGGTGCTGGCTCTCATGTTCTTCTCCGGTTTTTGTATGAATTTACTATCGGTTCCAAAGACTGCTTCTGCCGGCACGGCGAGCTGTCACCAACGGTAGCCCACACCGCCGAAAATCACGTCCGAATCGCGATCATAGCTTGTGACCACCCGATTCCACGCGATCCGCGCTTCCCAATGGTCGGTCAGACGATACGCGCCGGCGATCGTGACGAGGCCGGAAAACTTCCCGGCGCCCGGTCCCGGCGACGCGCTGTTCTCGTTTTCATTAATCGCGTAGTAAGCGCCGAGTCCGAGTCCTAGCGTTACCTTGTCGTTGAGGAAGGCTCGCGTCGCCCAGAGCTGGCTGGTCACGCCGTCGCGGCGGGCCACCTTGCTGCTGCCTTCGTGAAGATAACCGAGCGTCACGTCGAGGTATTTCGCGAGGCCGCGACGGTACTCGATCGCACCGCCCAGCGCGCTCGGCGAGCTGGTTGAATTGACGATGGTCTTGCCGAGATACACCGCGACTTCATTGTTGGTGACCTTGTGCGTGCTGCCGCTTGCCCAGTCGCGCGGACCGGGCGTGCCGGGAGCATCGAGCTGATAGCCGACGCCGAACATCAGGCTTGTCGCATCCGGCCCGCGTTGCACGTGCACGCGATTCAACTGCAGTTGCGTGATCCACCGACTCGACGCGTAGTACGCCGCGCGCACGCTATACACGACACCCCAGCCGTGCGTGTCCGAATAGCTTCCGCCTTGCACGGCGGTGGTGGTGTCAAAGTAACGGTATGGCCCGATGCCTGCCTGCACGACGAACTGCGGACTTCCCACGGGAATGCGGCCCCATAGCTGGATCATCTGACCGTCCCTGTGATGGTCCGGAATGTGTCCTTCATTGAGCCACGTGAAACTCGCGGCAAAGTATTGCCCGAGCCCTTCCTGATAATTAAATGCCCAGGTGTAGGTGTTTGTGCTGCCCGCGCGAGAGCCGCCACCGAATAGTGAAAACTCCTGCGCGTGACCTGCGGTGGATACCAGCAGAAGTCCAAACCCGGCAGCGCACGAGGCCGCCTGGATTGCCAGTCTGCGGCTCACAGCAAAGTTCAGATTCCGCTTGCGCATTGCATCTCCGGATGAGTCGCTGTGACTGCCGGCATTCATGGCCCGGCAAAAAAACCGATTAGCGGTAAAAAGCGCCAGAACCGGCTGTCATTACAAATTGATTGCCATGCTAGCAGACCATTCGGTAAAAATGCCACCCCATGCCTTTCGAGCAATCCGGTCATGCAGCTCATTCCTCCGCCGTTCAGTCCGTGGATACAAAAACTGGTTGTGATCGCAACGACCTCCTCTGATACGACGGACAGAATTACCTGAAATTGAGCCGATGATTAACCATATGACGAATACTTAGCTTTTCACGGATGCGCGCACTTCAGACATCGCGAATCCGGCCGTTTACCGGTACATACGGAATATTAGCGGCGAGCCCCGAAAATCCCTTTAAATAGGGCATGTTCTAACGAACATGCGTCGCGCAAGGTAAACGGAGAGAGCATGTTTGTCGCAATTGGCTGGGTAGTGGTAATCGCTTCTGTAATCGGCAGTTTTGTCGGTGTAGGCGGGCATCTTCCCGCGCTCATTCAACCGTTCGAACTGCTATGCATTTTTGGTGCGGCGATCGGCGCTTTCGTTGTGAGCAATCCGACCTCTACGCTGAAGAAGACCATCAAGGCCATTCCTTCGTGTTTTAAAGGAGGCGGATATACGAAGGAAAAATATCTCGAACTGATCGCGCTGCTTTACGAGTTGCTTCAGAAGGCGCGCAAGGAAGGCATGATGGCGCTCGAAACCGACGTCGCCGCGCCGGAAGAAAGTGTGCTGTTCCAGAAGTATTCGCACGTATTGAAGGACAATCATCTGCTCGACTTCATCGTCGACTATTTACGCATGATGTCCGGCGGCAACGTGAACGTGCTTGAAGTGCAGGACCTGATGGACGAAGAACTGGCTACGCATCATGCGGAGTCGTCGGTGGCGGCCAATGCGATTCAGAAGATGGCCGACGGCTTGCCGGCATTCGGCATTGTCGCCGCCGTCATGGGTGTGGTTCATACGATGGGTTCAGTCGGCGCACCGCCGGCCGTGCTTGGCGAAATGATCGCCAGCGCCCTGGTCGGCACGTTCCTCGGCATTCTTCTCGCCTATGGTTTTATCGGGCCGGTCGCCGATCTGCTCAATGCGAAGGGTCGCGCCGAAGCCAAACCTTATCAATGCGTGAAGGCCGTGTTGCTCGCAGCGCTTTCCGGCTACGCACCGCCGATCGCCGTCGAGTTCGGCCGCAAGGTGCTGTTCACCGCCGACCGTCCTAGCTTCCAGGAGCTCGACGACGCCGTGCGCGCCACCAAAATGCCGAAATCGGCCTGACGCGGAGCGGCATCATGAATGAAAGAAGATCGCGCGCGTCCCGGCAGGAAGAGGCGCCCGCTCCCGTGATCGTGCGCCGCGCGAAAAAGGGTGACGACCATGGCGCGCATCACGGCGGCGCATGGAAAATCGCCTACGCCGACTTCGTCACTGCGATGATGGCGTTCTTCCTGCTGATGTGGCTGCTCGGTTCGACCTCGAAGTACGACAAGCAGGGTATCGAGGACTATTTCAACACCCCGCTGTCGAGCCTGCTCGGCGGCACCGAGGGCACGGCAGCAGCACGTCCTAACGTCATCCAGGGCGGCGGCCGTGACATTTCCGACAGCCGGCCCGGCGACGGCAAGAAGAGCCAGGCCGGACCAACGCCGCCTGCGAAGGTTCCACCTGTCGTCGCGCCTGCGGATGCCGCACGGCTTCAGCAGTTGAAGGAGAAGCTTGGCGCCATGATCGAGCAGAGCCCGGCGTTAAGGGCATTCAGGGATCAGATTCGCATTTCGATCACGAATGAAGGTTTGCGTATCGAGATAGTCGATTCTCGGAACCGACCGATGTTTCCGTCCGGCAGATCGAGGTTGCAGCCTTATGCCGAAACGATCCTGACGCAGATTGGCGCTGCGCTCAACGACGTGGAGAATCGCATTTCGATTGCCGGTCATACGGACGCGGTGCCGTATACCGCCGGTCCGGAGGGTTACTCGAACTGGGAGCTGTCGTCCGAGCGGGCCAATGCCGCGCGCCGCGCGTTGGTGGTCGGCGGCATGCACGACGAAAAGCTGCTGCAGGTGCGCGGACTGGCCGATGTGTTGCCACTGAACAGCAATGTCGCCGACGAGCCGACTAATCGGCGGATCAGTATTCTTGTGCTGAACAAGGCCGCGGAACTCGCGTTCTTCCACGACGGCGGCCGCACGACGATTGACGAAACGTCGCCCGCAAGTTCGGCTATACCCGACGTAGTGAGCCGTTTGCAGCCGGTCAGCGTTTCACGTAGCACACCATAGAATTTTTATTGGGCAGAGGTTGGGTGCGGATCGACTTCGGCTCGTGGGCTTTTAGTGCTTGCTGCAAAGCGCATGAGGTGTGTATAGAATCGTTCGCATGCGCCCTGCCCCAGATCATCACCATGAGCCCGAGCTTCCGCTCCACACGCCCAGCGTCTCGTCTGTGACGCTGGCGGCGATCATTGCCGTGATCGCGTGGATTTCGATCGTCGCGCAAGCCGACCTGACGATCGACCGCACGCTAGCCCGCGGGCTCGGCGTGCTTGACGGGGTTGCGCGGATGAGCAGTTACCTCACCAATCTTACGGTATTAGCGTGCGCGGTCTGCTTTACCTGCGTAGCGTTACGAGGACGCAGCCTGGCGATCATACGTTTTTTTCGACAGCCAACCGTCGTGACCGCGGTCGTTGTCTACATGGCATTTGTGGGAATTGCCTACAACCTGCTTCTACGCGGAATGTGGTCGCCGAGGGCGTACAGGCTGCTGCTCAACGAATCTTTGCACAGCGTTTTGCCGATGCTGACGGTGCTTTACTGGGTGTTATTCGTACCGCGATTTCATTTACGGTTACGGCATTGCCTGCTGTGGCTCATCTATCCCGTCGCGTACCTCGCCATCACTTTCTGGCGTGGGAGTTTGTCGGACTTTTATCCCTATCCTTTCATCAACGTCGACGTGCTCGGCGTCAGACACGTCGTCGTCAATTCCGCCCTACTGTTTGGGGGATTTCTGATGTTGATGGCCGTGTTCGTGGGGATCAACTTTAGGCGTAGACGCTGATCGCTCACCGTCTGGCTCTTCTGGTTTTCCGCTGATTATATTTTCTCGCGGCTGTTAAAGATCGCGATTCGAAGCTTCCTTACGAAGTGCCCACTCTGAACGGCGGCTTACGCTACCGCCGCGTCCCCCACTCCTTGCCCACGGCTTCGCACGTGAAGCAGCGTTAGCGTCGTTCGAAATTACGTCGCTGGCTGTTGCCCCTGCCTCAATCTGTCAATCGTTGGTCGTGTCATGGTCGACGATGATCGCACGGCATGCTCGCCTTCGTCATGCATGGTCAGTTTTAACAGTAGTCCTCTAGGTAAGGTCAGAATCGGGCGGCAATGACGCGGGATTGTGCGCCAATGCAATGCCGAACATTCCGATCTACCGAAGAGACATCAAATTTTGGGAATTGTCTTATTTCATTGACAGCCCCTACCTGGTGCAGTGTCGAGCGCATTACGAATTGCCAACGACGCATTGCAAAAGGGATATCTATGAGGCAAATAAAAACGCCCAACGGGCTGCGGGCCAATATCGTGCGTCTTATGGCTGCACTAGCGCTGTCATCAACCGCCATCAGCGCTCATGCTGAAAGCTGCTGGGACCTTTATCCAAAGTCAGGTGCAACGCCGGGCACCTCATCGTGTCGACTTGATGTAGTAAGCAATACGCCGAGCGGCATGGGCAGCTATGGATGCCGCAACGACATGGCATTGATTGACGCGTGGTGTTCGACGCCTGGCGATCCCGACGACTCATGCCCGGTCGCCGATCCCGTGTATCCGGCCAACGGCAAAGTAACCCTGATGGAAAATGACTTCCGCAGTGGCGACGCCGTGCCACTGACTTTTACGCGAAGCTACCTTTCATCCCCGTTCCTTAAGTCTGCGACAGCGATGGGGCCGGTGTGGCTCAATAACTGGCAACGTCAACTTGACGTTACCGAAGCAAGCGGTAGCTCCCCGAAGATCGTCGCGTATCGTGCGAGTGGGCAGCCACTGACTTTCCAATTGACGAGCGGACAGTGGAAGACTTCCGCGTTTAGCGGGTTAGCGCTCGCGCAGTCGGGCAGCGGTTGGACGTTAACGGACCTGACAAGCAATACCGTCGAAACCTATTCCAGGCAAGGCGTGTTGCAGGCTGAGGCGACCCATACGGGCTTTACACGCACGCTCGTTTACGACGGCACGGGAAGACTCACGGCGATCAATCAGCGCGCTGCCGGTGCGATGCCAAAGTACGACCTTCTCACAATCAAGCTTGACTACGATACGCAAGGTCGCATCTACCGAATGACCGACCCAAGTGGCGGCCTTACACAGTATGGGTATGACGCGAATCGCAATCTGATATCCGTGACATGGCCCGACGGCTATGTTCGCCGGTATGTCTACGACGATTTACGCTTCAAGAATGCGCTTACCGGTGTCATTGACGAGAACGGCTCACGTATCGCAACTTGGACTTACGATGACCGGGGCCGCGCGACCGCCGTCAGCCACCCGGATACAACGCAGAACGTTCAGTTTGCTTACAGCAAAAACTCGACCACCATGTCTTGGGGTAACGAATCCGGGACGATGAACTACGCGTCTATCGCCGGGATGTTGCGGTTGACAGGTAGCACTGCTGCCGACGGCAACGAGAGCCGAAGTTTGGACGCGAACGGCAACCTGCTACAAAAAACAGCACCTGACGGAACCGCTGCCTATTCATACGATGCGACGGGTCGGCCGGTGCGCGCGGCTGTAACCAGTGCTAATGGGACCGTCATAACGAACGTGAGATATGCGGATGCTACGAGCTTGCGGCCATCGCTAGTGGCATCGCCTGGAAAAATGCGGGCGTTCGTGTATGACCAGAGTGGGAACGTTACGGGATACAGTGAGTTCGACACGACCGACTCGACCGGAGAAAATGGTTTCGACGCGATCAGCACGGGAACCAAGCTGACGATTGGTGCGATCTACGACGCGAATAATCGCATGTCGGAAGCGACGGTTTACGTCAATGGGATAAAAACAGAGTACTGGTGGTACTTTCCAGACGAAACGGGCAATCTGATGAGTGCCCAGGAGCATATTTCCCATTTCCTCATCAGCGAAATTGAACGCGATGCGTCTAACCGACTAACCGTCGTTAGCGGCAACTACCGGGAAGGACGCTTCACATACGACAAACGTGGGCGCGTTATCCGGTTCGTGTACAAGGAGGACGCGATCCCGCTGACGGCTGGCGTGAAACGTGTTCTAACGGTGGACTACACATATACACCCGACGGACGTGTAGCGAGCCGCACCGGCACGGTTGCGAAAAACAACGAAGCCGCGCAAACCGTTTCTGCTGATGAGATAGACCAGTGGATTAACAACTATGAAGGCGGCGCTGAGCCAGTTGGGCCGCCCGCCAACTTTGCAGGAGCACGCAAGCCGCTGAGGGCAAGCACTGCAGTGCCAATCACGCCGGTATGTCCAGAATGCTACGTTTTTACAAAAGCCAAGTTTACCTGGAAACTTTTCTATCGCGGATTTACCGTCACGTCAGCGGGACAACCGGTTCGGGCAGATGTGCCAGAACTGCAAATAGCTGCGCAGGAGCAGGTGCCGTTCCCTATCTTGATGCCTGGGCAGAACGGGCAATCAAAGCGCGCGGTGCTATATGCTCAACTGTTTCAGGCCAACGGCGATTCCGATCCCGGCTTCGTCAGATGTGCCCTGTCAAGACGGTGCACCAAGGTGTACCAGAAGTGTATCGAGCACTGTGCCGATACAACACTTCCGACACCCGGTGGTACTGGAATTCCATTTTTCCGGTGCAAAAACAAATGTATTGCCGACAACGGATGTTAGAGGAATGCCATGATTAAGAATCGAGAGACGGCCGTAGAGCTAAGCAATCGCCTGCTAAAGATAAGCGGCGCAATTAACGACGCAATCATTCTTGCGCAGGACCGCTGCCCAGACGATGAGTTCAAAGAGTTCCGTCTAGCGATGGGTAGGTTGCTTGATCGTCTATACGTTTTGGGCCTGGAACCACTCTACGAAGAACATCCCGACATCGCACCGCCGGAGTTGGAATTTAAGCCTAGAAAGAAAAAGTAAGGGCTAATTGTCCGCAGCACACCCAGAGCCAAGGGTCGCGAGTGGAATAACACTGCTTTTGTTACAGCGGTGGAAAGACTATCCCGACATCGCTCCTGAAGGCGTAGTTGTCAGTCCACCCAGGAAGAAAAAAGCAAGCGGTGAAAACAAGAAAAGGCGCGAACAATCGCGCCTTTTCTCAATTGATGCAGTCTTACGTACAGTTAGTGCTGCGCCTCATACCGCCGCCACAACCCTGCGCGGCGACAAAACCGACACCACAAAACTCACCACAATATTAGCTGCCAGGGCGATCAATCCGATATAAAGCGGATAGGTAGCACCACCGACATGCAAGGCAAACACCGGCTTAAGTCCTTGCGAAATAGCCAACCCAGTCCCCAGCACGATCCCTACCAGCCACCCAAGAAACAACCCTGGCGTATTCAACCGCCGCGTGTACAGCGAAAACACAATAGCCGGGAAAATCTGCAGAATCCACACCCCGCCCAGCAGTTGCAGATCAATCGCATACTGCGTCGGCAGAAACACGATAAACAGCAGCGCACCGAACTTCACGACCAGAGAAACAACCTTGGCGGTCGAAGCCTCCGCCTCAGGCGTGATATTCGGCGAGACGAGAGGACGCCACAAATTCCGCGTGAACAGATTGGCCGCGCCAATCGACATGATCGCCGCAGGCACCAACGCGCTAATCGCAATGGCCGCAGCCGCAAAGCCGACAAACCACGACGGAAACAACGTATTGAACAGCGCCGGCACCATGTCGGACGCCGACTTGACATGCACACCGGCCGCAATCGCCATATACCCAAGCAACGCAATCAACCCGAGCAACAACGTATACGCCGGCAGGAAAATCGCATTCTTGCGCACCGTATTAGCCGACGAAGACGACAACACCGCCGTCATCGTATGCGGATACATGAACGCCGCCAGCGCCGAGCCCAAAGCAAGCGATGCATAAGCAGTGAACTGCGTCGGCTTCAGAATGATCCCGGTCGCACCGCCCTTGGCCTTGAAATACGTATCGGCAGCGTCGAACACATGCGCATAGCCACCGAGCTTCGCCGGAATCAGCCAGACCGCCGCGATCACGACGATATAGATCATGATGTCCTTGACGAACGCGATCATCGCCGGCGCCCGCAAACCGCTTGCATACGTGTACAACGCCAGAATCACGAAAGCGACGATCAACGGCATCTCGCCGGTCACGCCAAGCCCCTTGATCACCACCTGCATGCCCACCAGTTGAAGCGCGATATACGGCATGGTCGCGACAATACCGGTGATCGCCACCGCGGCCGGGAACCACTTGCCACCGTATTCGCCCTGCACGTAGTCCGCTGCCGTGATGTGGTTCTTCGCATGCGCGATCTTCCACAGCTTGGGCATCACCGCGAACACGAACGGATAGACAATGATGGTGTACGGCAACGCAAAGAAACCATACGCGCCCACCGAATACACCAGCGCGGGCACCGCAATCACGGTATAAGCGGTATAGAAATCGCCGCCCACGAGGAACCACGAAATCACCGTGCCGAACTGGCGGCCACCCAGGCCCCACTCGTGCAATTGCGTCAGGTCGCCCCGCTTCCAGCGCGCGGCAAAAAAACCGATCACGGTGACAAGAACAAAGAATGCGATAAAGACGGTCATCGCAACCGGGTTCACAGGATTGACATCGCTCATTTGACACCTCGGTACACGACGTAAATCAGCAGCGAGGTCAACGGAACCCACAAGAACTGATACCAGTAGAAGAACGGAAAGCCGGCGAAAGAGGGCCGTGTGTCGTTATAGAACGGCAACCACAGCAACGCGATGTACGGGATCAGCAAGACGATCCATAGCCATGAACGGCCGGAAGATTGGGAGGTCTCCACGAACTTCTCCTAAGTCTATTATTGAACCCGCGCGCCTCGGCTTTTGGCCGGGCACGCGGAAAACCAGTTACCTGATATTAGACGGCAGAACCGGTGTTTGCTTTTTGCACGGCACCAATCCGCCACCGCCAGGTGCACCGCAACAACGCGCCAGAAGGCGCGGCACGCCGCGGGGATGTAGTATTCGCCTTCGTGGGCGCCGTCACAAGCGCGCAACTACGTAAGCCAGCTACGTAATACTACGTAGCCCGTCGGCCGTTCTCTCTACGATGAAACTCAAAGCAAAGATTGTCCTGCTGGCGATCGTGCCCTTTCTGGCGGCCATCGCCAGTATTGAAATCGGTGTGCGCCGGGAAGCCACGGCGCTCGCCGAAACGCAGCACGCGACCACTCAGGCCGCCTACATGGCCAGCAAGGAAATCGAGCTCAAACACTATGTCGAGCTCGCGACCACGGCGATCGCCCCGCTCTACGACGCGGGCCGTGACAACGCACGCGACGATGCGATGCTGCGCACCCGCGCCCTCGACGTTCTCGAGAAAATGGACTTCGGCAAGGACGGCTACTTCTTCGTCTACGACATGCACGGCCGTACGCTGATGCATCCGCGCGAACCCGGCCTCGTCGGCCGCGACCTCTGGGCGCTGCGCGATCCGAACGGCACGCCGACGATCCAGCAACTGCTCGCCGCGGCCTCGCGCGGCGGCGGTTATGTGCGTTATGTCTGGCACCGGCCATCTACAGGCAAACTGGCGTCGAAACTGGGCTACGTGGTGCCGCTCGAACGCTGGGGCTGGATGATCGGCACCGGCATCTATCTCGACGATGTCGATGCAACACTCGCGCATATCGACGAGGGCGCGGCGGCCAACATCGATCGCACGATGCAGTGGATCGACGGCATCGCGGTGGCCGGACTCTTCGTGATCGCGTTGTGTGCGCTGGTGCTCAACGTCACCGAATACCGCAGCGCGGACGTAAAACTCAAGCGGCTCGCGCAGCAGGTGGTCGACTCGCAGGAAAACGAACGGGCGCGCCTGTCGCGTGAATTGCACGACGGCATTAGTCAGATGATGGTCTCCGTCAAGCTGCTACTCGAATCGGCATTGACGCGCTTCGAACGCAGCGAGGCACGTGTCCCCGCTGCAGAGGCCGCGCTATCGACAAGTATTGCGCGGCTCGGCGACACCCTGCGCGAAGTGCGCCGCATCTCTCACGCGCTGCGTCCGTCCATGCTCGACGACCTCGGCTTGGCCGCTGCCCTGGAACAGCTCACACGCGAGTTGAGCGACCAGTCCGGCATCGAGATCGGCTTCACGCAGATCGCCCATACCCATGCCGCGTCTTTGCCGGAAACGGTAAACACCGTGCTGTTCCGTATCGCCCAGGAAGCGCTGACGAATATCGTGCGGCATGCCCGTGCATCGAGCGCGGCGCTGTCGCTGGAGGTATCGAGCGACGCGGTCACGCTGACCATTGCGGACAACGGGTGCGGTTTCGACGTCGCGCACGCACTGGTCAATCCGCACGCGGGTGTGGGCCTGCGCAATATGCGCGAGCGGCTGGACTCGCTCGGCGGCAAGCTGTCGCTTAGCTCGCAGGCCGGTCATACGATCGTGACCGCGCGCGTGCCAGTGGCAGCGTCCGCGCCTCAATCGCCGGTCTTGCAGGAAACCTGATGATGAATGACATGCCCCGCGCCATCGCACGTTTGATTCTGATCGACGACCACCCGCTGGTCCGCGACGGCTTGCGCGCCCGGCTCGAAGCCGTGCGCAACATCGAGATCGTCGGCGAAGCCGGCAATGCGCAGGAAGCGCTTGCGCTCGCCGCCAGCCACGAACCCCATCTGGTGCTGATGGACGTCGGCATGAACGGCATGAACGGTATCGCACTGGCCGGCCTGTTTCATGAGCGCTTCCCGGCAATTCGCGTGTTGATGCTGTCCATGCACGACAATCTCGAGTACGTAACCCAGGCGGTGCGCGCCGGAGCCAGCGGTTATGTACTCAAGGACTCACCGGCCACCGAAATCATTCAGGCAATCGGCGCGGTGCTGGAAGGCAAGACATATTTCAGCGCCGGGCTGGGCGCAAGATTGATTCAGGCCTCGGCGACGCAGTCGCCGATTGAACGGCTCACGCCGCGCGAGCGCGATATTCTCGATGCGCTCGCGGAAGGTCTGTCGAGCAAGCAGATCGCGCAACGCAACGATTTGTCGGTGCGCACGGTCGAAACGCATCGGCTGAATCTCAAACGCAAGCTCGATATCGAAGGCCAGGCCGAGCTGATCAAGTTCGCTGTCGAGAATCGTCGTAAGAATCGTTGAACATCCGAACCGCCGCTGCATAATCTCGTCCAGGTAGCCGGAAATCACTGCCGTCGATCCGTCTGCCGCACGCTCAACACCCTGGAGCCGAAGACGATGAAACGCCTGATTCGACCGTACCTGGCAGGTTTTCTGGTCTGCATGGCCGCGACGCACGCCCATGGCGAAGCGCAACGCATCAATCGCGGGCACGACCCGTTCTTTCAGATATCCAAAGCGGTCAGTGACTGCCCGGTACCGCTGGGCCCGCTCGAGACCGAACAGGAATGGCTCGACGACAGCCATTACCGGATCGAGCGCGGCAATAGCTGCTGGGTGGAAGGCCGATGCCGTCTTTCCAACGCGTACCTGTATGACGCGGAAATTGCCGAGGCCGTGCAACGGCGGCTCGCCAATATCAACTACGCCACTCACTGGCGCGACCAGTCGACGCTGTGGCTCACGCTGCAACGCCGCTTCATTTACGTGCAAGGCTGCGTCGCGCCAGGCTTCGACAAACAGACGTTCCTCACGGAACTCGCGAAAACCGCGGACGTCGACCGCGTGATCGACGACACCACAAGCAACCCGCATGCAGCGGCCCTTCCCTACAGAACGCTTGCTGAGCCGGATAAACCGGTGATCGATCCCGGCAACTAGCCGCTATTGCGCAGCACTACCCCGGTCGCTGTTGTCCCGGATGATCTGCGCGATCAATGTGTCGGCGTCGCGCGAAACGTTATCGTGGACGCGGGTACTCAACGTGGCCGCCGGCGTATCGTTGCCGATCAGATGACCGCTGCGCACGTGCGTATCCACCGACACCTGCATCGAGAGACCAAGTCGCAACGGATGCGCAGCGAGTTCCGCCGGATCGAGCGAAATCACGATCGGCACGCGCTGCACGACTTTGATCCAGTTGCCGGCCGCGTTCTGCGACGGCAACATCGAAAACGCACTACCCGTGCCCGCCGAGAAGCCTTCCACGTGCCCGTGATACACCACCTGCGAGCCATACACGTCCGACACGATGCGCACCGGCTGCCCCACCCGCATGCTGCGGATCTGGCCTTCCTTGAAATTCGCTTCCACCCATAGACGCTCGAGTGGAATGATCGACATCAGGGCGAGTCCTGGCCCGACCTGCTGGCCGATTTGCACCGAGCGCTGCCCGACCGTGCCATCGACGGGAGAAACCACGGTGGTGCGCTGCAGGTTCCGATACGCAAGCCGCAATTGCGCGGCGGCTTGCAGAACCGGCGGGCAGGCCTCGACCGGAAACTTTCCGCCGAGCGCGCGGGCAGCATCGAGCTGGACTTGTGCCGAAGCGAGATTCGCTTGCGCAACCGCTACCGCCTCGCGGGCGCGCGCCAGTTCTTCCGGCGACACCACTTCCACCGACGCATGATCGCGCGCCGCCAGCGCGCGTTGCGCCAACGCCAGTTCGGCGCGGCGCGCATCGATCGATTGCACGTAGAGCTTGCGCGAGATCGTCGCGTTCGCCACCTGGCGCACAGCGAGTGTCAGTTGCGCTTTGGCCTGCGCGAACGCGGCGGCCGCTTCCGCGTCGTCGAGTTTGACAAGCGGCTGACCGGCGCGAACCTGACGCGTGTTGTCCACCAGAATATCGGTGACCGTGCCGGGTATCTGCGCGGCGATCTGCACGATGTTGCCCGCCACGTAGGCGTCGTCGGTCTCCTCGAAGAAGCGCGCGCTCAACCCCCAATACGTTAGCCACGCCAGACCGGCGAGCGCCACCGCAGCGAAGAAAACAGCAAACCGGCGCCGCCGCGCAGTCCGTTGCGAATCGTGCGCGTCACCCGGTATGCCTGCCCCGTCTGCCGGATTTGCCTGCTGCTGGGTCCAGCCGGCGGCATGCTGTGCCTGTTTATCGTTGTGCATTCAATCGAAGTGCGTATCCGTGATGCGTGCGTGAGAGGGAAAGGTCGGCTGATAGTGCGAGATCGGCGCGCCGGCCACCTTGCGTACGTCAAAGCCGCCGCCGAGCGCGCCCACCAACGCCACCTGCAGCATTCTGCGGCGCCCCTGTAGATCGATTTGCTGGGCGCGCTCGTCGAGTAAGGACAGGTCTGCCAGCGTCACGTCCTTCTGCATGCCGATACCGCGACGGTGCCGCTCCTCTGCAATCGCGACGATCTTTGCGGCTGCGTCGACCGCGCGGGTCTGCTCCGCGGTGAGCGTATCGACCGTGCGCAACGAAGTCAGTTGACGCGCAACGTCGCCGAGTGCCTCGTCGATCGTCTTGTTGTAAAGAGCGATCGCGGCGTCGACGTTGGCGTAATCGCCGCCGAGTTGGGCGCGCAGCCGGGTCCGGTCGAAGATCGGCAAGGAGATCGCCGGTCCCACCGAGCCGGTCAGCGCCGCGCGCGAGAAAAGCGCGGCGGGCGTCAATGCCGTGAGCCCGGCAAAGGCCACCAGATTCACGTCGGGATAAAACTGCGCCCGCGTGGCGTCGATATTCGCGAGTGCGGCTTCGGCCCGCAGACGCGCCGCCACGATATCGGGCCGGCGGCCCAGCAGGTCCACCGGCAATTGCGCCGGCATTGGCGCGTCGGCCGCCGCTGCCAGTTGCGGACGATGCAGCGACAACCCCCGCTCCGCTCCGCGTCCCGTCAGCACGCCGATCTGCAGTTCGGTCAGTTTGATGCGTTCGTCGTTGAGTGCCTGCTGCGAAGCGAGCCGGCTTCGTTTAAGTGCTGCGTCGGCCGAGTCGTAAGCGTTATCGATGCCGCGCGCACCCCGCTCGCGCAACACCGCATCGACGCTATCCGCAGCCTGCTGTTTTTGCAGCAGTATGTCCTGCATGGCATATCCGCGGTCGAGCTCGCAGTAGAGCGTCACCAGCGCAACGGTCAACGTGAGCCGTGCCTGCTCCGCATCGACGCGCGCCGCATCGCGTGTGGACAGCAGGCTGCCGGTCAGCGCGGCATTCTTGCCCCACAGGTCGAGCTGGTAGCTCAACCCGGCGAACAACGCCGCCGGCGAGACCACCGGATCGTTGAACAACTGCACCGGAATCTGCCGACCGCCAACCGACACATTGGCCACGTCGTCCGGTTGCGGCAAGCGGGCCTTGCTGAGCGTCGCGCCCGCCGTGCCGGTAAGGCCGGTGAGCGAAGCAAACTGTTCGAGTTGGGCCTGCGCGGTGCCCACCCTCGCCCTGGCGATCTGCAGGTCGGGACTATTCTGCAACGCCTCAGCAACCAGTTCATCCAGTTGCGGATCGCGGTAGCGTTTGACCCAATCGGGTGCGGGCCACGCGCCGTTCGCGTTCGGCCCGATAGTCTGGACGAGCGCATCGGCGGATGGTTTAAGCGGTGTAACGCTAGTGTGCAGACCCGCATCGCTCACGCAACCTGTCAACGCCGCTGCAATGAGCAGAAGCGGAAAAAACAGCGGCAACGAGCGCGGCAAAAGCAATTGCATAGACTGTCTCACGACTGCCAGGTACGAGATACGGCACGCGCTACCGTGCGCGCTCCCGGCTCCGGCGTGCTCATCCCGGTGACCATCGCCGGGTCAGCCACAGTAGCTGCGTTAGCCGCCCTGGCCACGTTGGCCGCGAGTCGCGGACGCGTCCGCTCCAGCGGCCCCATGCGCCCGAAGAACCCATCGAAAACACCCTGCGCAATTGCTTTGAGCTTCGCCGCCTTATCTTTCTCCAGCAGCAGGATCTGCACGATTTGCCAGAGCGTCAGCACGTTCGGCACGATCGCGACCGGCAAACGCAATCCATATTGCAGCGCCAGGTGCATTGCGTTTCGCGCGCTGTAATAGCGGCGGAAACCGGGGTGATTCATCGTCGTCAATTCCAGAGGACCCAGTTTGTGACGACTCCGCGCGCCAATCCGATGCAGCAGCACGAGCGACGGCACGACATACACTGGCACATTACGCAGTAGCGCGCGCAAGCAGTACTCGGTGTCGACATGATCGATAAACAGCGCTTCGTCGAAGCGGCCAAGCCGCGCGAATGCCTCGCGAGACACGACGCAGCCGGACGAAATCAGAAAGGCGCAGCGCTGCAACGGCGCGTCGGCCTGTATTGCCAATCTTTCGACCGCCAGCCCGCTCGTCGCGAGCTCGGGGAGGAAGCGCTGGTCGTTCTCATCGAAGATACGCGGGCCGGCGAGGAACGCCCGGCCGCTCATTGAGGCGCACCGCTCGCGCATCACCGTGAAGTAGTCGGCAGGCGCCTCGGAATCCTGGTCGAACAGCGCGACCGTCTCCACACCCGAGCCGAACAGCGTACTCAAGCCGCAATTGAAGGCGCCCACAATGCCATTGCGATTACCGTGATGCTGCAGCGCGACGCCCGCCTCCCCCAACATCATCGCGGCACGCGCGTCCGGCGAAGGCGAGTTGTCGACCACCAGCAGACGATCGCACTGCTCGCGCATCGCCACCGCGCGTGCGAGTTGCGCTTCGCTCGGATGAAACAGAATGATCAATGCGCCCAGGATCGTCATTGGAAGTCCCTCAGTGACCTAAAGCCATCGCCGCACCGCGCTTTGGACGCGTGAGCCACATCATCGCGGCGAGCACGAGGCAGGTGACGCTTGCCATGTAGAACATGTCGCCGGTCGCCATCATGTAAGCCTGTTGCTGCACGACGTGATGCAAGGTGGCGAGTTCGCGCGCGCCGTCGATACCCATGCCGTGCAGGCTCTGAACAAAGCGCTGCGTATTGCCGGACGATTTCGTCACCGACTGTGCGACAACGTCGTAGTGATACAGCGCGCGGTTGTCCCATAGCGTGACACTCATTGCCGTGCCGAACGCCGCCGACAGCGTGCGCAGGAAATTCGACAGACTGGACGCCGCCGCGAGCTTGTCGTCGGACACGCGCGAAAGCGTCGCCGCGGTCAACGGAATGAAGAAGCACGGCAAGCCGATTCCCTGAACCAGACCCGGCGTGATGATCTGCGTAAAGGTCATGGTCAACGTGAAATGCGCATCCCACCACAGCACGCCCGCAAACACGAGAAAACCGAAAGTGGCCAGCACGCGTGCGTCGAAACGGGCCGCATAGATGCCAACCAGAATCGAGAACACCAGCGCCAGCACGCCGAGTGGCGCGGTGGCAAGTCCGGCCTGATACGCGGTGTAGCCCATCACGGCCTGCAGCCAGAGCGGAAAGATCACGCCGACCACCGAAAAGCTCATCATGCCAAGCGCAATGATCAGCACGCAAAACGAAAACGTACGGTCGCGGAACAGGCTCAGATCGATCACAGGATGCCGTTGGCCGGCCTCCCAGATCAACAGCGATACGATCGCCAACCCGGCGACGATCGCGAGCGTCAGGATCAGCGGAGAATCGAACCAGCCGCGATCATGCCCAAGATCCAGCACCATCTGCAGCGAGCCGACACCGACCACCAGCAGAAGAATGCCGGGCAGATCGATCGGCGCCGCCTTGGCAGCCGGTGCGTCGGGGCGCAGCATCGTCATGCACACCGCGAACGAAAAGATGCCGATCGGCAGATTGATCAGGAAGATCCACGGCCACGAAAAATTGTCGATGATCCAGCCGCCCACCACGGGGCCGAAAATCGGCGCGAGCAGGACGGTCATCGCCCATAGCGCGAGTGCCACGACGCGCTTGTCCGGGGGAAAGGTGCGCAGCAGGATCGTTTGCGAAAGCGGCACCATCGGCCCGGAGAAAAGCCCCTGCAAAGCGCGGCATACCACCAGAAGATGAAAATCGCCGGCCACGCCGCACAACAGCGACGTCAACGTGAAGAGCACCACCGCGCCGAGAAACAGCCGCGTTTCGCCGAGCCGGCGCGAGAGCCAGCCCGTCAACGGTACGGCGATAGCCGCGGCCACGGAGTACGAACTGATTACCCACGTGCCTTGGCTATTGGACACGCCGAGGCCGCCGGAGATCGCCGGCACCGCGACGTTCGTTACCGTCGAATCCAGGACTTCGATGAAGGTGGCCAGCGACAGCGCGAACGTCAGCAAGGCGAGTTGTGCGCCGCGCATGCGGGGTGCGCGGTGCTCGCCAGCGGAGTCCGGGCCAGGGCCAATGGCATGCCCGGTATCCGCCGACAGCGGAGGAGCGGCGCTCATACGCTATGTCCGCTGGCGGCCAGTGCCGGCGACGCCGTGCGGCCGACAGTTTGCTCGCGCACGGCGGCCGGCATGAACGCTTCGATATAGCGTGCGGCGGTCTCGCAGCCGTCCGGCGACGCCGCGAGGCGGTCCTGCACGCGTCCGCACTGGGTCGCGATCGACGGGCTGCCAAGCACTTGCCTCAAGGCACGAACGAGCGCTTGCGGTTGCAGCGGCCTGTCCAGCCGAACGCCGCATCCACTCACGACGACACGCTGTGCGTTATCGAACTGATCGTGCGCGAACGGCGTGACCACCTGCGCAATACCGGCGGCATACGCCAGCGCAGCAGTGCCGATGCCGCCGTGATGCACGAGCGCACGGCAGCGCGGCAACAGCGTCTGCAGCGGGACGTAACGCCGCTTGAGCAACGCGCCCGGCGCGTCTGCGCGCACATCGGTCTCAATAGCAGCCGCTTCGGTTTTGGACGCATCCGGTGTCAGAAGAATGCCGCGCAGCCCACCTTCCCTCAACGCCGCGCTCACGGCATTTGCATAGCGTTCCTGATCGATCAGCGTCGAGCCCGCTGTGAAAACCACAGGCCGCTCGCCCGCAGCGAGAAATGCGTCGAGTTGCGGATCGGGCGCGATCGCGCTCGTGTCGTTGAACAGCGGAAACCCGCTGAGGCAGCGCGGCGCCGGCCAATCCGGTTGCGCTTGCGCGAACCAGTCCGGAAACAGACACAGCACACCGTCGGTCGAATGCAGCCACTCGCCAAAAATGCGCCGCACCGGTGCGAGCCCCAGTTCCGCGCGCACCCCATTCAATGCGGGGCCGCAGACCTTGTCGAGCACCTGTCGCTCGATTAGCCGCAGCAGCGCCGTTTTTACAGCCAACGGCAAGCCACGCGGAATCGTCAGACGCGGGTGGGTGGGCGGCGCATGCGCGGACAGCAGGGTCGACGGCGACACCTGTACCGACACGAACGGCACACGATACAACTCCTGCATCAGCCGTGCGGAAAAAGCCCATAACGTGCCGACCAGCACAGTATTGCTATCGGTCAACGCGGCCAGCGTGTCGAAATGCGGTCGCAGTGTCGGTGCGATCACCGCCCATAACGTCCGGAACGAAGTACGCGGATGCCATAGCGCCGGGTTCGCCATCGCCGCTTCATATTCAGCGGCGGTGCCGATTGGCACAAAAGCAAAGCCCTGGCGCACGGCAGCTTCCGCGAACGGCGGATGCGTGCAAAAGACGATCTCATGGCCGCGCGCGGCCAGCGCCGCACCGATGCCGAGCAACGGATGCACATCGCCGGCCGAGCCGATCGCGGTAATGATGACCTTCGCCATTCGCGCAGCTCAGAAGAGACCGGGAATCAGCGCAGCGACGTCGCGGCGATACTGTGAATACGCACGGCCGAAGTGACCGGTCAGCCAGCTTTCCTCGACCCGCACCTTGTACGCCAGCGATGCGAAAATCAGCGATAGCCCGACTACGCCACGCCATTGCGCGCCGATCAGCACGGCCCCCAGAAGGGCCAGCAGGCAGCCTGTATAGATCGGATGACGAACCAGCCCGTAAGGCCCGCTGCGCACCAGTTCATGCCCTTCCTTCAGCGTGACCGACACGCTCCAGTTGGTGCCCAGATGCAGCCGCGCCCACACGGAAAAAGCAAGCCCAGCGAGGAGCACGGCGAAGCCGGCCAGCTGGAGCGGCCCGATTGCATGCAGATCGACGGACAACGCCGCTGCGGTGAAGTCCGGCAACACGATCAACGCGCCGCCGCCAATCAGCGGGATCGACTGCAACGTGCGCGACAGCGATGCCTCCTTGCGCGCGGTCTGTTTGACCCGGCTCGACGTCGCGACCCAATACAGCAGCCACAACACCCACGGTACGACAATGGCAATGCTCTGAGCGATATTCACGGTAGTTCGACCTGTTGGAACGAGTGATCGGCGGTAGTCTGCAAGGCGACGTTGGCGATGTTTGTGATGTTTGCAATAGCGGGTTGCGGCACCGGCATGGTGGGTGAGCGCGCGCCGAACGCGTCGAAGCGCTCGAGCACGCGGCCTGCCGCCTGCGCCGGCGGGGCGCCGAAGTAATCGAAAATCGCTGTCCTGACCTGGCGTAGCGCGGGCCGTCCTTCGAGATCGAGAAAGTGCCCGGCCTGCTCGATCGTGACAAACTCGGCGCGCTTCAGATGCGCGCTGAGCGAGCGGGCATCCTCAGGCGTGGTGTAGTTGTCGAGCTCGCCGTTGAGGAACTTCAGTCCGCACTCGATGTTGCGAAACTCGTGCAGATAGTCCTCCGGACGAATGGCCAGAATCTGGTCGACGTGAAACGCCACCTGATCCTGCTCGTCGCGTGGGAGCGTGGAAAGATAGCGGTAGTTGTAGAGCTTCATGATGCGCGGCAGATGCTGGCCAACCGTATCGTTGAGCAGCTGCGCGGCCTTCAGATTTTCGCCGGCGGCAATGTGGTCGCGTGCCGCGGTCACATACGCGGTCATCGCCTCGTTGAGCCGCGGCGAGAACGACGCAATCACCGCGCGCCTCACGCTGGTGCGCGCGCGAGAGAGCGCAAGCAGCGACGCCACCCCGCCCCACGACACCGACAACAGGAAAGCCGGCTCGAATAAGCCTATTAGATGCAACAGAATGTCGACTTCATCATCTTTTGTAAGAACGAAGTCACACACGTTATGCGCTTTCGATTGACCCGCATAAGGTAAATCGAAACAAATCGGGTTATAGCGTTCACCGAGGTATTTGATTGTCTGCCCGAACGACGCTGTGGTAGCCAACGCGCCGTTGATCAGAATGACACTCTCGAAGGCCGGATCGAATACGTGACGTTCAACGTAGACTTTCAGGCCCGCCGGTAGCGGAACAAGGAGTTTTTCGATGGGCATGGCGTATTCGCATGCACTTGCGCAAGCAGGTGCGTACCGATACCGCGCCCGCACTCGCGGACGCCTTGCGGCCGTACTACCGGGGATCAGGCCCATGCGATCTGCCTTTGCGCCGGCAAATCCGATCCGCGACGACCGCTGCTGCACCGAAAGCATGCATCACTCGATGTGATGTATGCCGACTCTCCCTGGCGCGCGCCTGAACTCCGGCGCGCTTCAATCGAGCGTTCGATGCCTCGTAATATATTTATATGTAATTCGGAAAAGCCTGGTTCAATCTGTACCGCATGCCATCCGTTGACGCGAGTCTGCATTCACTGCGTGAAGACTTCATGTCAATATACGATGACGGAAAGCTTTTTAACACACTTCAAAAATAAAAGCTAAAAAAAGTCATTGGGCATATGTTCGAAATCCACAGAAAAATGTAATTGAAAGGAATCGGCGCCGCGTGACGCGGCGTCATGGCGCCACAGTTGCATATTGAACGACAGGACATGTGCCGGAACAGCCCGCATGCTGCGCGAGCGAGCGCAGCATGCGGGCTTGCACGCGTTGGGTAGCAGGACGTGGTGTTGTCCAGACGTCAGAACAGGACCGGGGACAAGCGGTTATACCGGCGCGCACTCGCCACCGATAGACACTACCGGACCAGCGAGAATGCTTCCCGGCTGGCAATCTCACCCGCGCCGTACACGCCAACCACCGTATAGTCGGACGCCACGCATTCGAACGTCGCGCCCTGAAACGTGATGACAAAGTGGCGTTGCACAGGACCGGGCGAAGTGACGGCCGAAATCTCGGCGGCCAGCGACGAATTCATCACTTCGTGAACCGAGTAACTACTGAGCCCAGGCGAAGCCAGCGGATGGATCTCGAGATCGGCGTCGCCTGGCGGGCCGAGCCGATGAAATACCGCATCTGGAAATAGCACGGTACAAAATGGATCGTCGTCGGAATCGAATGGTCCGAACCGTTCGAAGTCGGACTCGGCAATCGGATAAGCCAGAATCACCCGACGATCGCTGGAAACAATGAATGGTTCGGCAGCGTCGACTGCAGGCTGAGGAACAGAGTCCAGCAGGACGACATAGTCTTCCTGCTGGGGTGAATCGAGCGTGCTGGTCATCTACTTCAGAACTCCGTTGCGCTCACGCGCCGGCTTGCACCGTCGAGGTTTGCGGCGCCGCGGCAACAACCCGCTTTGCACCGGCTTTGGCTTTGCTGCCGGTCTTACGACCCGGTGTTTTCTTTGCAGCGGCGGTTTTCTTCACCGCAGCCTTCTTTGCCACGGCTTTTTTCGCAGCAGGCCTGCCGGCGCCTTTCTTTACCGCAGTCTTTTTAGCCGCCGCGGTGCTCTTCTTTGCAGCCGCTTTGGACGCCACGGCCTTTTTCGCCGTCACGCCTTTCTTCGCAGCGACATTGCGGGTAGCGGCAGCGCCGTCGATCAGAAACTGGGTTCGGTCTTTAACCGTTGCGAGCCACGCCGGTGCCGGACCGCGTCCGCTCCAGGTGGCGCCCGTTTTCGGATCGAGATACTTCGGCGGCTGAGCACCTTTAGGCTGGCCTTTTTTCCCGGCCTTGGTGTGACTGACCGCAGCCTTGGCCGTGGACTTCAGTTCGCTCGCCCCTTCAATCAAGAATTGCGTGCGGTCTTTCACTGCGGCAATCCATGCCGGTGCGCGCCCGTGGCCTGTCCAGGTCGCGCCGGTTTTATGGTCGCGGTACTTCGGAATCGACTTGCCTGCAGCGCCTTTTGCCTTGCCACTTGCGGCACGTCCATTCAGGGCGCGCGCGGCGCGCCTCGCCTTTGCCTTTGCCTCGATATCGGCAGTAGTCAGACCGTGCTTGAGCATCAGGTCGCGAATCTGGTCGACCGCGGCTTGTGCTTTCCTGGCGATAAGCACGTCGGCTTGTGCCTGAAGCTTCTTCAGCTTTGCCTGGATTTGCTCTAACGTGGGCATTTGATCGCTCCTTATGTGGTAATCGATCGAACTATGCCATGAATAGCGTCGGAAAGGCAGATCTATGCCGCTATAAAGGCAACAGACTCACACGAGAATGCATACCGTGGAGTACGAACCTTTCGAGTTCGCTACTGGAGAACCGTATTCTTTAGCTATTCCGATTGCCGGCGATCTACCTAAGTCGGAGTAAAAACAACAACCTGGCGATCGGCTATGTACCGCACACTGCGCATGAACCGGTACTGCTGATCGTCCGCGGTTATCCGGTTGAGTCCCAATTGCGTCAATGCCAGCATCTCGTCGGCCTGAAAGGCAGCCACTACGCCGTGATCCGTCAACTCCTCCAGCGTGCCGGACGGATCGCCAATATAGACACTGCGTACCTGCGTGCCAATCCGCATCAGAACCACACTCTCGCCTTCGTCGAGCGCCAGTTCGAGATAGCCGGCAAGCGTTCGTAATGAATCCGGTGTGGAGGCCTGGGCCTGATAGATCGCAGCATTCGATGGCGTCATTTCTGTTTCCCCATCACCCGCATAGAGAGAAGCCGGCCGCTGTGCAATGCGGCAATAACTGCTTCTACTATAGGCAAGCATTCGGAGATTCAAAGGGCGGCCATTCATTTTTTTCGCCGGTAACCCCGCGTTACCAATCTCGCAGCGCTGTTTCACCTGTGTCTGGACCGCCCTTCTACACTCCGAACCGTATTCAGAAGCAAAGCAATGACGGTTCGGCAGTACTCGAATGCATCGCACCCGAATGTGCAAGGAGAAGGAAAATGAACAAGAAGATCGTTGGCGCGGCACTTGGCCTGGCCTTTCTCGCGGCATCGTCGATAGCATCGGCGCATGTGGACATAGCCGTCGGAGTCGGCATTCCCGTCGGCGTAGTTGCGCCGCCTCCCGTTTATGCCGCACCGCCGGTCGCCTATGGTCCGGCTCCAGTCACGGTTGCCTACGATGGCTATGGTGGTTATGGTGGCTATGGAGACTGGCGCGCACGCGAGTGGCGTGAGCGCCGCGAATGGCGTGAACATGAATGGCGCCGCGAGCAATGGCGCGAGCACGAATGGCACGAACGCGGCCGCTGGGGCGGCTATTGAAATAGCGCGCTACCGCGCCATTTCCGAAGAACTCATAGTCTGGACCGTTCACGCGATCCGCAGTCCGTACGCCGGCAGAATCTCCTGCGTCGTCACGAAGCGGTGCTCCTTGACCGCGTCGTGAAAGCGCCGGTAATCACTGTTCTCAAAGACGGCGCTCCACCGGGGCCGATCCCCGCTGTCGTCGTCGGACTGCAAACCGGTAGCTTTGTATTTCCAGGAGCCGATTCCCTTGGGCACGTACTCCGGAATCGACTCTGACAGGCCGGGAATCGCGCCCGTTTTCACCGCTTCGCAAAGGGTCTGCAGGCGCTTATTGTCGTCCGGGTTCCGATTGGTGTCGAGAAGCATGGTCAGTGCGGCTCGGACATCTTCCGGCAAACCGGCGTGGTTTTCGAAATCTTCGCGCCCCGCCACGTAGGCGCGCACCGCGCGGCAAGTCATCTCGGCCGCTTGCATGAACTCGGGCAGATTGTGCCTTTTGACGCGTACATTTCTGCCGTCGGTGTAATGCCATTTCGCCCACGGCTGGTCAGGATAATGCAAGGCCGCGCCGTGACCGACAGGCAGCGCAAGCGTCAGTACATCTTCCTCGATGCGCTCGACCAGATGTTGCGTGGCGCGTTTCAGACGGGCAAACCAGCCTTCCGGCGTGCAATCTTCAGCCTCCAGCATATGGACACGATTCGTCGGACTTTCGATTCCGGCGAAACCCTGGTGAGCCCACGTATCGACGTAGGTGTGAAGCGTCACACCGAGACGATGCAAAGCCGTATCGGCGCCTCGCTGCCGGATCGCCCGGCGCACCACTTCGCGGGCCACGGCGCTATCCGGCCGGCACACCGCTTTGTCTTCGAGCGTTTCCCCGACACCGGCGGGCAGAAAATGAAATGGCGCCCACACCAGCCGGTTCTGGTCATTTTCCGCGTTGGTATAGTCAAATAGTTTGTGCGCGGTGGCGAAGCGCTCGAAAGTTTCACCGCCTGAAAAACGCAGTATTCCTGACGTGGTCGCGTCGTCGACGTACTGGCAAGCATGCGCCACCGTGATTGCCTCCCCGGCTGCCATTCCGCCGATACGTGCAGCGATATAGACGACCCCGTAGTGAAAATCGATGTTCATAAAAGGCGCTCCCGACGCGCAACGAACGATGGCCAGAGATTCCGGAATGCGCAAGGCGGCAGTTGCAGCGCGGCGCACGAATAGAACGTAAACGACCGAATGCAATAGAACTTTAAAAGAAAACAATGTCGCCGGCACTCAACGAAACTCATAGGCCACGCCGACGTCACACATGATCTGATTGCGTGTGCCGTGCTACGTAACTGGAAAGCCAGTCGCAATGCGAATCGGCACGCCGTGCCGCATTGCCTCTTATTCGAACCTTCGGGCCGCAATAGCTACGGCAACGAAAGCTAATGAACGAAAAGCAACGACGAATGCACTGCCCCAAAAGAAAAACCCCGCTTCGATCTGCGAAGCGGGGTTTTTCCTGGTGCGCATCGCGCCGTGTTACTTGACGATACCGACGAGTTCGACTTCAAACGTCAGGTCGCTATTCGCCGGGATCACACCGACGCTGCGCTCGCCATAAGCAGTGGCCGCCGGGCAGGTCAGCTTGGCCTTCTCGCCGACTTTCATTTTCTGCACGCCTTGCGTCCAGCACGGAATCACGCGATTGAGCGGGAAAGTTGCCGGGCCGCCGTGCTTCGCCGAACTGTCGAACTCCGTGCCGTTGGCGAGCGTGCCGCGATAGTTCACCTTCACGACATCGTCAGCGGACGGTTGCGGGCCCGTGCCCTGCGTCAGATGTTCAACGATTACACCGGAAGGCAATTTTTCAGTGGTGGCAGCGGCCATTGCCGTGGAAGAAAGAACTGCCGCGGCGACCAGAGCAACGATAGATTTCAAAGCAAGTCTCCAGGTGGGTAGTGCGCGTCATTGTAGCGGATCACTTGTTGCAGCCACGGGGATCATGCACGCAGGTTTATTCGACGTCTTCATTCAATAGCGGAATCGCCCCGGGAATTGCCCCAGGAACCGATCCAGACAGCGACTCGCTTCTGGCGATCTCGCGTTGCGTCAGTTGCGCGGCCTGCTGCTCCATCCGCTTGAGCAAGCCGTCGAGCAGATGTGCTTCTTCATTGCTCAGGCAGGCCGCGAACTCGGCGTTATAGCGTTGCCCGCTCAGGCGCGCCTGTTCGTAGGCGAGACGGCCGGCTTCAGTGAGCGTGAGCACGGTCAGCCGCTTGTTCTGCGGCAGGCGCGTTTTCGCAATCAGACCTTTATTCACCATATTGGCGACACAACGGCTCGCCACCACCATGTCGAGCGCGGCCGATTCGGCGAGCCGGGACAGACTCGTGTCGGGGTACTTGCCGACGAACGCGAGAATGCGCCAATCGCGCCGGCTAATGCCAAGTTCCCGACGAAACATCAGCCCGACGCCCTGGGTTGCCACACGCGCCAGGTTGTGGAGCCGGTAAAGCAGGAATTCATCGATGTGCTCTGGATGCTTCAGCACAGGTGTTGATCGAGGGTCGGTCGCGGACACGGTGAGCGCACATCTAACAAAGGGTTGACGGCCATTATGACGTGCTTTTGCGGCAACGGCGCCGGCCTATTGTGCATTCGCACATATATTTGATTAGGTCAATCGTCGGATTCGTTTCTAGCATCGAGTCTTCTTCCCGGTCTTTCCCATTTCAGGCCGCAAGGCCGCAGACGGTGCTTATAGATGGCGGATACCCGCAACGTTCTCTTCATCATGTGCGACCAGCTTCGCCGCGATCACCTCGGCTGCTACGGACATCCCTACCTGCAAACCCGTCATATCGACGCGCTGGCCGCGCGCGGCGTGCGTTTCGACAACGCGTTCGTCAGCTCCGGCGTGTGCGGTCCATCGCGCATGTCGTATTACACCGGCCGCACGATGAGCAGTCACGGCGCCAACTGGAACCGGGTGCCGCTCTCGATCGGGGAAATGACGCTCGGCGAATACCTGCGTCTGAATGGCCGCTCGCTCGCGCTGGCCGGCAAGACGCACGTGATGGCTGACGGCAACGGCATGCAGCGGCTCGACATCGCGCGCCAGAGCCCGCTCGGACTGCGCCTCTCGACCGGCTCGTTCGACGAACTCGACCGCTACGACGGTCACCACGAGCCCGGCAAGGAGAGCGGCTATCCGGCCTTTTTGCGTGCACACGGCTACGTCAGCGACAAACCGTGGAGCGACTTCGCAATCAGCGTGGAAGACGACAGCGGCGCGGTGCATTCCGGCTGGAAAATGCGCAACGTGCGCTGGCCGGCGCGGGTGGCCGAGCCGCATTCCGAAACGGCCTACATGACGGATCAGGCGATCCGCTACATCGAGCAGCAGGGCGACACGCCGTGGGCCTTGCATTTGTCGTACGTAAAGCCGCACTGGCCCTATGTCGCGCCGCGGCCCTATCACAATCTGTATTCGCTCGATCAATGTCTGCCGCTCGCGCGCAAGCCCGCCGAACTCGACAATGCCCATCCCGTGGTTGCCGCGTATCGCACTCACGAAGAGAGCGCCAATTTCGCGCGTGAAGAAGTGTCGAACACCGTACGGCCGGTTTACCAAGGTCTGATCCAGCAGATCGACGACCATCTCGGCCGGCTGTGGGACACGCTCGAACGGCTGGGCCGTTGGCAAGACACGTTGATCGTCTTCACCGCCGATCACGGCGACTTCCTCGGCGATCATTGGCTCGGCGAGAAGGAACTGTTCTATGACACCGTGCAACGCGTGCCGATGATCGTCTACGATCCGTCGACGCGAGCCGACGCCACCCGCGGTAGTGCCGAAACGCGCTTCGTATCGGGCATCGACGTGGTGCCGACGGTACTCGACGCGCTTGGCCTGCCGGCCTATGAAGAGCGCATCGAAGGACACTCGGTTCTGGCGCTCACGCGCGGCGAAACGGAGCATGCCGAAGGCTGGCGCGATTACGTGGTCTCCGAACTCGACTATAGTTTCCGCCGCACGCGTCTCGCACTGGGACGCAAGCCCGATGAATGCCGCGGCTGGATGGTGCGCGACACACGCTGGAAGTACATACACTGGCAAGGATATCGCCCGCAACTCTTCGATCTGGCGAACGATCCTGACGAATACAGCGATCTTGGCGCCGATGCGAGTCACGCCCCCATCCGCGCGCAAATGCATGCGAAGCTCGCCGACTGGTACGGCTCGTTGAAACAGCGCGTCACGATCGATAACCCGACGGTCGAGAGCAAGACGGACACGCACAAGGACTGGGGGGTCTTTTTCGGCGAGTGGTAGCACGGGCAACTGGCACGAAAGTACGCGCATGCGCCTCGATGAAAGCTTCAGATAGCGCCCCAGGCGCAGATTGACTCAGCGTCACACGAATAAATCATAGGCGCCCGGCACAACGTACCGGGTTGCAAGGAGACACCATGCAGCGCTCGCCCGCACTGACGCCCGACGACGCGATCTATCGCAAGATCGCGCGGCGCATCGTGCCGTTTCTATTCATCTGTTACGTGGTCAATTTCATCGACCGCGTCAATATCGGGTTCGCAAAATTGCAGTTCCTGCAGGACCTGAAACTCGACGACGCAGTATTCGGCTTCGCGGCAGGAATGTTCTTCGTCGGCTACCTGCTGTTCGAGTTGCCGAGCAACCTGCTGCTGGACCGTATCGGCGTGCGCAAGACGCTGTTGCGGATCATGGTGCTGTGGGGTCTTCTGACTGTGCTGCTGATGTTCGTCAGGAGCGCGAGCGTGCTGTATCTGCTGCGTTTCCTGCTGGGCGCCGCCGAAGCCGGCTTCTTTCCCGGCATCATTCTTTATCTGACGTACTGGTTTCCCGACCGGCAACGCGGACGCATCACGAGCCTGTTCATCATGGCCGTGCCATTGGCGGGCATCATCGGCGGCCCGCTGTCGGGCTGGATCATGGGGCATTTCCACAACATGCTCGGCTTGCGCGGCTGGCAGTGGCTATTCCTGATCGAAGGGGTGCCGGCTATCCTACTCGGCGTAATGGCGATGCTCTATCTGGACGATCGCCCAGTGCACGCGAAATGGTTGAGCGACGCGGAAAAAGCCCACATCACCGCCGCGCTCGACACGGATCGACAGCAGCGCGGCGCGCGCCACGCGCCGCCCGCGCAACTCTCCGACGTGTTGCGCAACCCGCGGATCTACCTGCTCTCGGCGATCTATTTCTGCGTGTTCATGGGGCTCAATGCGGTCGGTTTCTGGATACCAACGCTGTTGCGGCACGTCGGCGTGCAACAGATCGGCAATATCGGCTGGTTGAGCGGCGCGATTTCGGTTTGCACGGCAATCGGTATCGTGGTGATCGGACGCAGCTCGGATCGTCACGCCGAACGGCGCTGGCATGTGGCGTGCTGCGGCTTTGCGGTGGCCGGCAGTTTTCTGCTGCTGCCGCTCGCGGCGCACAGCGTGCCCTTCACCGTCGCCCTGCTGGTGGTCGCGTCGACCTGCATCTACGCGACGCTGAGCATTTTCTGGACGATCCCCACCGCGTATCTGGATGGCGGCGCAGCCGCGGCCGGTATTGCGACGATCACTGCGATCGGCGCGATCGGCGGTGCGGTGAGCCCTTCATTGGTCGGCATGCTGAAGGCCGAAACCGGCAGCGTCTACGCGGGCTTTGCCGTCATCGCGGCGCTCCTGATTGCCGGTATGGTCGCACTGCTGCGGGCCGTGCCCGCGCCGCATCGCGAAGCGGTGGGTACGGTGGGGCCGGTTGTGTTGAAGTAGGCGGGCGCGGGTTCGGGTTCTATTAATTCTGGTAGCCCGGACGGTGCATCGCGCATCCCTTTGCTGCGTCTGCGCTGTGAGCCTTGAAGTCCGCAAGCATCGTTTCGCGCTCGCGGATATCTGGGTTTGGCATCTGGAATGGGCGGGCGCGAGCGTGAGCGGATAAGTGGCCGTCCGCTTGTGTGATCCCCGCCTGGACATCAGCGCGGGAAGCCGCTTGCCGGCCGCCGCGCGCTGAGAAACGTCCCCTGGGTCAATGGCCGTGGCCGCCGCCGTAACCGCCGCCATGGCCGCCGCTGTTGCCGAAGCCACCGAAGCCGCCGCCATGGCCTTGGCCGCTGGCGCCTTTGCCGCCGTTGCCGTTGCCGTGACCGCCATCACCATGGCCACCGTCGCCGTGGCCGCCAACACCATGGCCACCATCGCCATGACCGCCGTCGCCGTGGCCGCCAACACCATGGCCACCATCGCCGTGGCCGCCGTCGCCATGACCGCCATCACCATGGCCACCGTCACCATGGCCGCCATCACCATGGCCGCCGTTGCCATGACCGCCATCGCCGTGGCCGCCATCGCCATGACTGCCGTCGCCGTGGCCGCCATCACCGTGGCCACCGTCACCATGACCGCCGTCGCCGTGGCCGCCATCACCATGACCGCCGTCGCCGTGGCCACCGTCACCATGACCGCCATCACCATGGCCACCGTCACCATGACCGCCATCGCCATGACCGCCATCGCCATGACCGCCGTCACCATGACCGCCGTCACCATGACCGCCATCGCCATGACCGCCGTCACCATGACCGCCATCGCCATGACCGCCGTCACCATGACCGCCATCGCCGTCGCCACCATGGCCATGACCGCCGTGGTGCCCACCATTACCACCGCCGTCACCGCTGCCGCCTGTTCCACCACTACCAGTTCCGCCACCACCCGTTCCATCACCACCGGCCCCACCACCCGCTCCACCACCACCACCCGTCCCGCCACCACCCGTCCCACCACCACCCGTCCCACCACCACCCGTCCCACCACCACCCGCCCCGCCACCACCCGCGCCCCCCTTCCCGCCATCTCCACCGCTTCCCACACTCCCAGCCCCCAGTCCGGCCGAGTTCGACGTCGACCCGCTCGAGGAACCGCCTGCGCCCACACCAGTCGCCGAAGTTCCGCTGCCATTGCTGTTCTGTGAACCCGAAGACGACGTCGCCCCCAAACCTCCTGCCGCTGCCACGCCGGACCCACCGGCTGCGCGCGACCCGCCCTCCTCCTGTTTGCAGCCTGCCGCGTCAAATAACGAACAACTGATTGGCAACGCTTGCGCAATCAGCAGCTTCGTAGAATCGGCCGACGGCGCCACAGATGTCGCCGGATTCGTTTGAGCACCCGCCATCGCCGCATAAAGGCTCACCGCGACCGCCAACACCGCTTTGCCTGTCCCCAACGCCCGTGCTTCCCCGTTTTGCTTTTTCATTTCAGTCTCCTAAACATCTATTTGGAAATACAGATCCGGATAACGATTGAATCTCTGTTCGCTGTTAAACAATGAAACTTCAAAGCCCGGTCAACATTGCCGCGCGTCGCCCCAGAAAACCCTGACGCCCGGCATCTTTCCCACGGAAAATCCCGGCGAGATTTGACTCATCCGGGGAAAACGACACGCTGTGCGCGAACAATTCCTTGAAAAGGCACAGCAGGGCCCGATGGACGTTGAAGTTATGCGCAGCACCTCGCCCTGACCGTGCGCTAGACCACGCAATGCGATATAGATGACCCGTTTCTGATTAATTGCGTCTCGCCACTGTCAAAGATCGTTAACTCTCATCCGCCGCGCTGTATTTTTTAAAAATACGTAGTCCAGATTATTATTTTCAATTTAACAAAAAAAATCCCTTCTTCAGATGAATACGGCGGAGTTTTCCAGATAGCCAGGCAGCGCATCACGCAAACGAATAAGCGTTTGTCCGGACAGAAAGAAGGATCGGCAAAGACAAAAATGCGGGCAATCACACAGACACCACAAATCAGACGCGAGCGCGGCCACGCCCGCATGTCTTCAACCTGAGCGCCAGTTCAATGCACCGCGGCGCGTCACAACGCCTGAAAAGTTCGCCGGCAACGTGCTGGCCTTTCCGCCGCCTTGGACCACGCGCGGTCACAAGCCACGGTGCCCAATCGCCTCGCCTCACACCACCTTTTCCCGAAGCGTTTGCACCATCCGCCGCAGCGCCGGCTGGCGTAAATCGCACCGCAATGCGCGAACACTTACCACGCGTGCTTTCGCGCGATGCGGAGCGCAAACGCGGGTTTACCTTTGTTTGATATACGGGAGCAAGGCCGTTTACTGGACGTAACCCGAACCTGTCCAGACGCTTTCGATTTACTTTGTTCAGCTGAATTGTGTTGCGGGTGTGCGTCCCCTACTAAGTGTGGAGGTGTGTCATGGTTAGCGTGTCCAGCAGCGCCGCCGACGAGCTCAAAGCCGCAATCCGAGGCGAACTGTTATTACCCGGCGACGCCGGTTTCGACGCGGCTCGCAGCATCTGGAATGCAATGATCGACCGGCATCCTGCAATGATCCTGCGCTGCGCGGGCGTAGCCGACGTGCGCCGCGGCGTGACGTTCGCGCGCGACCACGGCCTGCCGCTCGCGGTGCACAGCGGCGGCCACAACATCGCCGGAACCGCGCTGTGCGACGACGGTCTCGTCATCGATCTGTCGCCGATGAAATCCGTCCAGATCGATCCGGTGGCAAAACGCGCGTATGTGGAACCCGGCGCGACGCTGCGCGATTTCGACCACGAGGCTCAGGCCTTCGGGCTCGCCACGCCACTTGGAATCAACTCGACCACGGGGGTGGCAGGCCTGACGCTCGGCGGCGGTTTCGGCTGGCTGAGCCGTCGATATGGCATGACCGTCGACAATCTGATTTCCGCGGACGTGGTGACTGCCGACGGCGAGCTGCGGCATGCGAGCGCCGATTCGAATGAAGATCTGTTCTGGGCGATTCGCGGTGGCGGCGGCAATTTCGGCGTCGTAACACGATTCGAGTTCGCACTTCATCCGGTCGGGCCAGTTGTATATGGAGGCCTCGTCGTGCTGCCGCTCGATCAGGCGAAGTCTGCCCTGCAACAGTACCGAGCCGCTGCGGAGCAGATGCCAGACGAATTGAGTGTATGGGCCGTTCTGCGGCTCGCGCCGCCGCTGCCATTCCTGTCGCCCGAGGTGCACGGCAAGCCGGTCATCGTATTCGCAATGTGCTACACCGGCCCGGTTGAAAACGGCCCGTCAGTGGTGGAGAACGTGCGTGGCTTCGGCACACCGGTGGGAGAACACCTTGGGCCGATGCCGTACGCCATGTGGCAGCAGGCGTTCGATCCGCTGCTCACACCGGGCGCTCGCAACTACTGGAAGTCGCACAATCTCGACGGCATACCGGACGGTCTCGTCGACGCGTTGCTCGAAGCGATCGGCACGCTGCCTTCGCCTCAATGCGAAATTTTCTTCGGGCAGATCGGCGCGCAAACGAGCCGGGTACCGGTCGAAGCCACGGCTTATTCGAGCCGCGATACGCAGTACGCCATGAACGTACACGGCCGCTGGGACAACGCGAGCGATGACGAGCGCTGTATTGCCTGGGCAAGGGCCTTCTTCGACGCGGCCGCACCCTTCGCGCTAGGCAGCGTGTACGTCAACTTCATGACGCAGGAGGAAGGCGGACGGGTGGCTGATGCGTACGGGCCGAACTACGAACGCCTCGTCGCAGTGAAGCATCGTTACGACCCGCAGAACCTGTTCCGCCACAATCAGAATATCCGTCCGTCGGCGTAAGGATCGAGAGGGAGCGGGGTTGGGCGAAGTGAATCCACGGGTGAACGTCAGCGCATCACCGCTGTCAGATACCCAAGCCGTGGCCGTCAGGCACGCAAAATGCTGATTAGCAGGCACATCGGCATCGGGGCTGTCGGCGTCCGGGTGGCCGACGGGCAGTCGGCGTCACGGCTTTCACTGTCAATGTCAAATTAAAAACCGCCCCTTTCATCACGCACAAGGAGAACGATCATGCGCAGACGACAATTCATTATGACCACGAGCGCCGCTTTGGCTACAGCGGGCTTTGGCCTCGCCGGCTGCACGACCACCTCGTCATCCGCGAGTGGATCGCCTTCGGCCAATGCCGCCAAGCGCGACACGATCAACGCAGGGGTCGATTCCACCTTGTCGCGTCTCTACGCGAACGCCGCAGGCTCGCGCGAACTGGTCGCCAAAGCGCGCGGCGTGCTCGTGTTTCCGTCAGTGATTTCGGCTGGCTTCTGGATTGGCGCGCAGTACGGAGAAGGCGCGTTACGCGTAGGCGGCCGCACCACTGGCTACTACAGCACCGTCGCGGGCTCGTTCGGTTTGCAGATTGGCGCGCAGTCCAAGGCGCTCATCTTCCTGTTCATGACGCAAGAAGCGCTCGACAAATTCCTCAGCAGCCAGGGATGGGCGGCAGGCGCTGACGCAACCGTCGCGGTGCTGAAAATCGGCGCCAACGGCGCGGTCGATACCTCAACCGCCACCAGCCCGGTCGAAGCTTTTGTGCTGACGAACGGTGGGCTGATGGCCGGCGTGTCGCTCGAAGGCACCAAGGTCTCGCGTCTGATCATCTGAGCTAGGCGCGCTTGTCAAACACAGCGTGCCAACCACAATCAGGCACCGTCACGCGGCCGTGCAAGCGCCCGCGTGACGCCTCGATCAGCGCCCTTCCGGCAGCGTGAATACCGCAATCGCTGCCGTCAGTTGACCGGTCTGCGCCTTCAGCACATCGGCCGAAGCACTCGCTTCTTCCACTAGCGCCGCGTTCTGCTGGGTCGTCTGATCCATGCTCGCCACCGCGATATTAACCTGCTCGATGCCCGAACTTTGTTCGACCGATGCCGCGCTGATCTCACCCATGATGTCGGTCACCCGGCGCACCGCGTGCACCACTTCCTGCATCGTTTCACCCGCGCGATCCACGTACTGCGAGCCGCCTTCGATCTGCGCCGCCGACTCCTCGATCAGGGTCTTGATCTCCTTGGCCGCCGCCGCGCTGCGCTGCGCGAGGCTGCGCACTTCGCCTGCCACCACGGCGAAGCCGCGCCCCTCTTCGCCGGCGCGAGCCGCTTCGACAGCCGCGTTCAAAGCAAGAATATTGGTCTGAAAAGCGATCCCCTCGATCACGCCGATAATGTCGCCAATCCGGTGCGACGACTGCGAAATCCCCCGCATCGTCTCGACCACCTGGCCGACCACTTCGCCACCACGTGCCGCTGTCTCGGAAGCATTGTTTGCAAGCTGGCTGGCCTGCTTCGCGTTGTCGGCGTTCTGCTTCACAGTCGCCGTGATCTGCTCCATGCTCGAAGCGGTCTCGCCGAGCGCGCTCGCCTGCTGCTCCGTGCGACGCGACAGGTCCGCGTTGCCCGCTGCGATCTCGTTGGAAACAGTCGAGATCAAGGTCGCGCCGCTGCGAATCTGCGTGATCGCTTGCGCCAGACGATGCTGCATGCGCTGCATCGCGGCGAGCAGGCTGACGTCGTCACCAGGTTTCGTTTCGACGACCACGTCGAGCTCGCCATCGGCGATACGCGAAGCAATCTGCGCCGCGTAGGCCGGTTCACCGCCGAGTTGCCGCAAGATGCTGCGCAGGATCACGCCGATCACCAGCGACACCAGCAGGCACAAAATCAGCGACGCGCCGACATACTGTGCGAGCGCGGTGTAGAACGCCGCGTCGATATCGTCGGTGAACACGCCGGTCACGATCGTCCAGTCCCACGGCTTGTAGAGCCGCACGTAATTGATTTTCGGCGCCATCTGATTGGAGCCCGGCTTCAGAAACTCCAGATGGATGAAGCCCTCGCCCTCGCGTTCGGCGAGATCGGAGCCGTCCTTGAAAACATGGCGTCCTTTCGGGTCCGTGAAACCGCTCATGTCCTTGCCTTCGAGATCGGCCCGCACACCGTGCATCAGCACCCTGGCATGCGGGTCCTCGATCACCAGGTAGCCGCCGGCGCCGTCGTAGCGCATGGCACGCAGATCGGCCATGGCCGCGCGTTGCGCGTCGGCAAGCGGCATCGTTCCGGCTGCGGCGAGGCCGTTATAACGATCCAGCACGCTGTAAGCGACGCTCACGACGCTTTTCAGTTCGGCCTGGCGGTCGGCGATCATCGTATCGTGCGTTTTGAAAGCACCCCACAGGCCAATCGCCAGAATTCCCGTGCACATTACCGCCAGCGCAAGCCACAGCCGCACTTTCAGGCGAAAGCGTTCCATCTCCGTATTCCTTTGGACTTGTACTTGTATTCGAGGCGCCGCGTGAGAGCAGGCACTTCAACTATTTATGTCAGTCTTTGGAATAACGGCCCGGCGGCGGAAAACTTCAGCGTTTGTTCACTCGGCGGGCAGCGTCAGCGCGGCGACTTCGCACCGTGGCCATTGCCGCAGCACGTCGGGCGCCAGCAGCAGCTTGGCTGCCCGGACCCCTGCTCCCATCACGATCTGGGCGCGCTCCATGACAGCGGCGTCGACGAGAATGCGCCAGTCGTCCGGCAAGCCGAACGCGGTAATGCCGCCGAATTCCATCCCGCTATGCTCCACGGCGGCTTCCCTTTTGGCGAACGAAAGGCGTTGCGCGCCGAGTGCCGCCTTCACCGCCCCGTTGATGTCGAGGCGCAGCGAACCGAGCGAAACCAGCGCCGCATAATGTTCGGCGCCCTCCTTCTTGTAGCGGACCACGATCGTGTTGGCGCAATCTTCCAGACCAAAGCCGTAGCGCGCGCTGAATTCGGCTGTGTCCGACGCGTCGTCGCTCACGGCAAATACGGTCACGCCCTCGGGCGGGAGATTTTCGACGACATGCGCGGGCAAATGCGCGCTCAAGTGTTCTGCGGCAATGACGTCCAGCTGTTTGACGAGTTCGTGCGAGTGCATGGTGATAAGAAGGTGTGAAGGTTCATCGGCATTCTAATGGCATGCGTGCTTGCGGCGTGTCACGCCCAGGTGCATCCGGTGCTTGTTATAGTTAGTCACAGGCACACGGTTTGCGGGACGCGTCGATACGGCGAGGGCGGCGTCGATGCCACCTCACGGTAAATTCGCGGCAAGTACATGGCGTATCCGGCGCCTGCATCCCATTGAGAAAAACGACCATGGACATCGACACGCTTTCCGCCGAGAACCTCCAGTCGGTGGCCCGCAAGCAGGCCAACTGGGCAATCGGCGCATTCAAACAGTTTGCCGAGGACCGCTGCGCGGCCATGGCCGCCAGCATCGCCTTCTATGCGGCGTTCTCGCTCGCGCCCACGCTGGTCATGGTGATCGCCGTGGCGGGCTGGTTCTTCGGCGCCGAAGCCGCGCGCGGTGAGTTGTTCAACCATATTCATGGTCTGCTCGGCGACCAGGCCGCGGCGGGCGTACAGACCATCGTCGAGAACGCTCATCACAGTGGCAGCGCCGGCGGCATCGCGGCGATCATTTCGTTCACGATGCTCGCGATCGGCGCCTCGGCAACCTTCTCGTCGCTCAATAGCGCACTCAATCTGGTGTGGCCCTATACCGGGCCCCGCTCGTCGAGCGTGATCGCACTAGTGCGCGTGCGCCTGATTTCGTTCGGCCTCGTGCTCGGCGTCGCGTTCCTGCTGATCGTCTCGCTGGTGCTCGACACAGTCATCACGTTCATCGGCAAATGGTTATGGGGCGACTCGCCGTATGTGGTGATCGGCAATCTGCTGCAACTCTGTGTCGGCCTGCTGGTGCTGGCCTTCGCCTTCGCCGGCCTGCTGAAGTTTCTACCCGACGCCAAGGTGCGCTGGCGCGATGCGTTCGTCGGCGGAGTCGTGGCCGCCGTGCTGTTCTCGGCGGGCAAGAAGCTTTTTGCGCTGTATATCGCACACGCCGGGATGGCGAGTTCGTTCGGCGCGGCGGGGTCGCTGGCGGTGCTGCTGATGTGGTTGTACTTCTCGGCCGCCGTGCTGCTGCTCGGCGCCGAGTTTTCGGCGGCGCGCGGGCGCATGCACGATCCGCGCGGCGGCTGGGGCATGCAGGACGAGTCGCCGCCCGGCAGCCGCGCCAAGCTCGCTTCGGTACTGGCGGCATCGACCGTATCCGCCGATGCCGTGCCGCATGCAAAGAGCAGCAAAGTTCCCACGGCCTCGGCGGCGGTAGCAGCGGTGGCGTCAGCCCCTGCCGACGCCACGTCAGCCTCGGCCTCACCGCGAAATCGAACGCGCAAGCGGGCTTCCGCGCGAGCGGCCGCGGTGAAGATCGGCCGCTCGGTCGTGCTGGCCGAAGCCCACGCGACACGCGCCGCCGCCGTCACACTGACCAGCGCGGGCCGCACGGCCGTCGCGGCCGACCGCTATGTCCGGCGGCATCCGTGGACCTCGGTGCTGTTCGCGGCGGCAGCCGGACTGGCGGCAGCAACCGTAGCGCGCCGCAACGGAGACGATAGCGGCAGCGGCAGATGAGGCCCGAAGCGTTCTGAAGCAGGCCGGTCATGACCCGTACGTGACCGCGACCGCAGTCCGCTCAGATGGATCACAACGCGTAAATGCTGTCCAGCGCGCCCGTCAAGCACAATGCCGGTCGCTTTTTACATGGGCGCCGAAAAACAGCCGGAACGGCTAGACGACTACATTACAACGACCATTCAAACAAGCGTCCAAATTACCAGTACCGAAGCCTTCACTATCAAGGAAACAACAATAATGCGCATTTCACGATGCAATATTGCGGAAACAGCAATAATCGTTAACGGGCTTTAAATACAAGGCTTTGCGTCGTTTGTCAGTTTTTGGCGACACTCTTTTTTTTCCAGTTCTTAACGCTTCGAGCAGTGAGCTATTCTCCTTTGCGCAACAACAAACTAATCATCTGCGTGGAGAAATGGATGAAACGAATCGCCCTGTCTACCCTCTCGCTGGCGCTTCTGGGCGTCACCGGCATCGCGCATGCTCAAAGCAGCGTCACCCTGTACGGTTTGATCGATGAGTCGATCCAGTACGCTCACAATACTGTCGATGCTTCGGGCAAGAACGCCAATCAAGTCGGTCTGGTCGGCGGCAACCTGCAAGGCAACCGTTTTGGCCTGAAGGGCACGGAAGACCTCGGCGGTGGCCTGAAGGCGATTTTCCAGTTGGAAAACGGCTTTGACATCAACACCGGTAAGCTCGGTCAAGGCAACAAGATGTTCGGTCGTCAAGCCTACGTCGGCCTGACGGGCGATCAGTGGGGTACGTTCACGCTGGGTCGTCAATACGATCCGGTGGTCGACCTGGTTCAACCGCTGACGGGTGACAACTACTTCGGTTCCACCTTCGCAACGCCGGGCGACGTTGACAACAACGACAACACCTCGCGTACGAGCAACGCTGTCAAGTACACGTCGCCGGTGTGGAGCGGCTTCCAGTTCGAAGGCATGTACGCATTCGGCGGTGTGGCCGGCGCAACGGGTTCGGGTCAAACGTGGTCGGGCGCAGCAACATACTCGACGGGTCCGTTCAGCGTGGCAGCAGGTTACTTCCGCGCCGACAATCCGAGCTCGGCCACGCCGCGCGCTGCATGGGGCGGCACGTCGGATGGTACGTTCGACAACCAGATCAGCAACATCTACGGTACGGCCAAGTCGATCGGCATCGCTCAGGTGGCAGTGCAGTACGTTGCAGGCCCGTTCACAGCCAACCTGCGCTACAGCAACGCGCAATACAAGCCGGACGCACAATCGGGCTTCGGTTCGACCGAGAAGTACAACGTTGGCGGCGCATACCTGGGTTACCAGGCAACGCCGGCAATGCTGGTCGGTCTGGGCTACGTCTATACGAAGGCTAGCGGCGACACGGACGCAACGTACCATCAAGTTTCGCTGGGCGGCGACTACAACCTGTCGAAGCGCACGGACATCTACCTGGTCGGCGCGTATCAGCACGCAAGCGGCAGCCAGCGCATTGCAAACCCGATTCCGGGCTCGACTGGCACGGTCGTCGTCGACGCCGGCGCAGCAATCGGTTCGTACGGCTACAACTCGGCAAGCAGCTCGCAAGAACTGGTTAGCCTGGGCATCCGCCACAAGTTCTAATCGAACTTGACGGACTGCTGAAGCAATACGCAGTTGAAAAGCAGCCACGGGTGCAAACCCGTGGCTGTTTTTTTTGGTCCGGGCACGTCAATTCGACGTTGCAGCGTTCGTTGGTAAGCGGCCCGCTCGTTCCGACCCAATCGTCGGCGCTCCGCTTGCGAGCCGCCGCGCTTCGGCAACATTCGTCCGCGCCTGACCCACGATTGCCGCGCTCACGCCGGGCGCCTGTTCGAGCCGCTGCCAATACTGGATCGCACGCGGATAATCGCGCGCTTCGAACGCCGCCGACCCGGCCAGCGCTAACGCCTTAGGATTCAACGGATCGAGCGCCAACGCGGCCTCGATGCTTTCCAGCGGCGCACCCGTCAGGTCGCCGCCGTTAGCGCTCGCCAGGGCATCGGCGTAGTCGGCCAGCAATTGCGGATCGCGTGGCGTAAGCCCAAGGGCGTGCCGATATGCGGCGGCGGCATCGTCGGGCCGCTCGAGGACAGCATAGGACCGTGCCAGCATGGTCCAGCCGGCAGGGTCGTCCGGTTGCTGCCGCAATCTGGCAGCAAGGCGCCCTACCATCACGTCTAGCGAGCCTTGAGTGGCGGCATGGCTGTCATCCGGCCCGGCGGTGCCGTCCGTCTGCACTGCCGCCGCGAGCGGGTCGCCAAGGCGCATGTACAGCACGAGCGCCGCGCTCGGCAGCAACGCCAGCAACAGCGCAGCCGTGCCCGCGCGTTGCACGACGCTGCCCGTCCGCACGGTCGTCGAGACCGGTTGCACGCCGATTTCGTCGACGAAACGCCGCTCGAGCTCACGCCGCGCGTTGCCGTACTGCGCGTCCGGCGGATCGGCCGCCGCCTGGCGTTCCAGTTCGGCCATTTCGGTCCGGAAGATGGCGGCGAGCACGACTGCGCCGCCTTCGGCACGGGCCACCGTCATGTCCTCCTCGCGCGAGCCTCGACCCAGCAGCGGCACGTTCACGCACAACAGGGCCACCGCCAGCATCGCCGCGACGATCAGCCAGAATTGAATCATCTCGGTGAGCCCTCGTCAGCAGTCGCCATTAACGCTTCCACGCGACGGCGCTCGTCGTGGTCGAGCGGGCGGGCCGCAATGCCGCGCCGGCGACCGATCGCGCGCCACCCAGCCCACCCGCCGATCGCCAGCGCGGCGAACGGGCCGAACCACAGCGCCCACGTCAGTGGCTTGAGCGGCGGCCGGTACAACACGAAATCGCCATAGCGGCGCGCCATGTAGTCCCGAATCTGCGCGTCCGTGGAACCGGCCCGAACCTGCTCGCGAATGCGCTCACGCAGATCCGCGGCGAGCTCCGCATTCGAATCGGCGAGCGTCTGGTTCTGGCACACGAGGCAGCGAAAACTCTCGGCCAGACTGCGCACGCGCGCGTCGTCGGCCGCCCGGTCCGATCCGGCGGCCACGTGCAGCGAGAGCGCCAGCAGCACGAGCGCAGTGCCACGCTTCGCCCGGTTGCGCGCGCCGCTAGCCATTCGCGCCCCCGCCCTCGCGCTGCAGTTTCCTCAGCAGAGGCACGATCACGCCGTCGAGCGACGCCGCCGTCAACGGTCCCGCCTGCCGATAGCGGACGATGCCCGCGCGATCGATCACGAAGGTCTCCGGCACGCCGTACACCCCGTAGTCGATTCCGGTCTGGCCGCTGCGATCGACCAGCGAAGCCGTGTATGGATCGCCCGCCTCGGCCAGCCATTGCTGCGCCGGTTGCGGATCGTCCTTGTAGTTCAGGCCGTACACCGGAGCGATGCGTCGCGCCGCCAGGTCGACCAGCACCGGCTGCTCGTCGCGACAGGGCTCGCACCAGGAGGCCCATACGTTGAGCACCCATACCTGACCGCGCAACGAGCCGGATGACACACGCTCGCCGCTAGCCGCGAGGCGCGGCAGATCGAACGCGGGCGCGGGCCGCCCGATCAACGCCGAGGGCAACTGCCGCGGATCATGTCTGAGCCCCGCGGCCAGCAACGCGAGCAGCACGAGAAACGCGGCGAGCGGGATCAGCGCGCGTTTCATCGGCCGGCCTCGCTGATCGACCTCGCCGCCTGGGCGGCGGCCGTGCCGGCGACATCCGCCGCAGGTCGCGCGGACCCGTTACCGGTGGCTCGCTCACGCCCGCGCTCACTGTTGCGTCGCCCCGGCAGCAGACGATATCGCCGGTCGCTGGTGGCCAGCAGCCCGCCGAATGCCATTAGCAGACAGCCACCCCAGATCCAGCGAACGAACGGCTTGATCTGGATACGCAGCGTCCACGCACCGCCGCCGGCCGGCTCGCCCATCGCCACGTATAGATCGCGCAGCACGCCGTGATCGATGGCCGCCTCGGTCATCGGCATCTTCTGGACGAGAAACATGCGCTTCTCGGGATGCATCGTAGCCACCGGGCTGCCGTCGCGGCTCACGACAACGCTCGCGCGTGTCGCCAGATAGTTCGGACCACTGACCTGAGCCACGCCTTCGAAGCGGAAGCGATACGCGCCGACTTCGACGGTTTCGCCGCTGTGCATCGCCACGTCGCGCTCCACCTGATAGCCCTTGACCATCGTCACGCCGATGATGAACACGCCGATGCCCGCATGCGCGAGCCACATCCCGTAGACCGCGCGCGGCACACGCCGCGCACGCGCGAACAACGCGGCACGCGATTGGCGCGGCGCATGGCGATCGTCTCCCGCGCCCTCTGTCGAAAAACCGATCGCGACCCCAGTCGCAGACTCAGCGGCCTCAATCGCTGACCCGGCAGCAGACTGGCCCGCCGACGCGCCAAGCCGTTCCCGCATGCTCACGGCGACGGTCGTGAAGCTCCACACCGCGAGCAGAATCCCCAGACTCACGAGCGGCCGCCAGCTGCCCAGCGCCCATGGCAGCAACAGCGCGGTCAGCACACTGACCAGCGCCGCCCAGCGCAGGCGCCGCGCCAGATCGGGCAAGCGCGCCGCACGCCAACGCGCGAACGGCCCGATCCCCATCAGAAAGATCGCCGGCGTCATCAGCGGCACGAACACACTGTCGAAATACGGCGGTCCGACGGAAATCTTGTCGAGGCCGAGCGCGTCGAGCGCCATCGGATACAGCGTGCCGATCAGCACCGACGCCGCCGCTACCATCAGCAGCACATTGTTCGAAAGCAGTAGCGCTTCGCGCGAAACCGGCTCGAAGCCGCCCCCCAGGCCAATTTGCGGCGCCCGCCACGCGAACAGCAGCAGCGCGCCGCCCACCACCAGCGCGAGAAACGCAAGAATGAACACGCCCCGCGTCGGATCGCTGGCGAACGCATGCACCGACGTGATGACGCCCGAGCGCACGAGGAACGTGCCGAGCAGGCTCAGTGAAAACGCGCAGATCGCCAGCAACGCGGTCCAGGCGCGAAAACTGCCGCGCCTGTCGGTCACGGCCAGCGAATGGATCAGCGCGGTACCCGCGAGCCATGGCATGAACGACGCATTTTCGACTGGATCCCAGAACCACCAGCCGCCCCAACCGAGTTCGTAATACGCCCAACCGCTGCCGAGCATGATGCCGAGCGTGAGGAAAAGCCAGGCGGCAATCGTCCACGGACGCGACCAGCGCGCCCACGCCGCATTCAATTCGCCCGACAGGAGCGCCGCAATCGCAAACGCGAATGCCACCGAAAAACCGACATAGCCCATATAGAGCATCGGCGGGTGAATCACCATGCCCGGGTCCTGCAGGAGCGGATTCAGATCGCGGCCGTCCATCGCGGGCGGCATCAGACGGCTGAACGGGTTGGATGTGAACAGCAGGAACAGCAGGAAGCCGGCGGCGATCCAGCTCATCACCGCAAGCACGCGCGCCACCATCGGCACGGCGAGCTGGCGGCTGAAAAACGTCACCGCGACCATCCACACGGTCAGCAGCAGCACCCATAGCAGCAACGAACCTTCATGGCCGCCCCATACGGCGGCGAAACGATAGACGGCGGGCAGCGCGGAGTTGGAATTGTCGGCGACGTAGACCACCGAAAAATCATTGCTGAGAAACGACCATGCGAGGCAGGCGAACGCCAGTGCCACGAACGCGCATTGCGCGCGCGCCGCCGGCCAGGCGAGCCGCATCCATTCGACGATGCCGAGTTGCGCGCCGAGCAGCGGCAGGACCGCCGTGGTCAGTGCAAGCAGCAGCGCGAGGATCAAGGCAAAGTGACCGATCTCCGGGATCAAGGCTGAATGCCTCCTGGTTGACGATTATCGGCGCGGCGCGCGTCGTCCGGCGTGCGGGCCGTCAAGCGCAACGCCGCGGCTGCGGCAGAAGCCGCGGGCGCCGTCGGCCGCATCGCCGGCGCTTGCGCGCGGCGGACCGCTTCTGCCGCATCGGGCGGCATATATTTTTCGTCATGTTTCGCGAGGACCTCGTCGGCGTGGAACTGGCCGTCGCTGCCGAGCCGGCCCTGCGCGACCACCCCGCTGCCTTCGCGAAACAGGTCCGGCAGCACGCCGTGATAGACCACGGCCACCTGCTTGACGGTATCGGTCACGATGAAATGCACGCTCAGGCCGTCCGCGCCACGCGAAAGCGATCCGCGTTGGACCAGCCCGCCGAGACGAAACCGGCGCGCCTGCGGCAGTTGCTGCGCCGCGATCTGGCTCGGGCTCACGAAGAACGTCACATTGGCGCGAAATGCATTCAGCACCAGTGCGCAGGTCAACCCCGCAGCCAATACCGCGCCGACGATCCAGCCCAGTCGCCGGCTTCTAGCGCTCATCCGCACGCTCCGGCGCACCGGCATCGCGCGCCGTGGCGCGAAGCCGGCCGCGCACGCGCCAGGCTTCGACGATTAGCAACCCGAAACTCACCGCGAGCGCCGCAGTCAGATAGGGGTCCTGCCCAAGCATGGCCACCGCGCCTGTCACGCTGTTCATGCGGCACGCTCCTCGAAGTTGGCTTCCCACGGCGCCGCGCGACGGCGCTCACGCATGATGGCGCGCACGCGCGTGAGCGCCACGGCAATCGCGTACGACCAGAACCCGCCGGTCATCACGACGATGCCCCACACCATCGACGCGCTCATCGACACGCCGCTGCCGAAGCTCAGCGACGGCCCCTGATGCAGCGTGTACCACCACTGCACCGAAAAATAGATGACCGGAATATTCACGACACCGATCAGCGCCTGCGTGGCGCACGCACGGTCGGCGCGGCGCGGGTCGTCGATCGCCGCATGCAGCGCGATAAAGCCGATGTAGAGGAACAGCAGGATCAGCTCCGACGTGAGACGCGCGTCCCACACCCACCAGGCGCCCCACGTCGGCTTGCCCCACAGCGAGCCGGAGACGAGCGCGATCAACGTGAACAGCGCGCCGGTGGGCGCCAGCGCGCGTGCCATCATCGCGGCAAGCCGCGCGTTGAGCAGCAGTGAGAGCGCGCAGTACGCGGCCATCACCAGATAGATCAGCATCGACATCCACGCCGCCGGCACATGGACGAACATGATGCGATACACGTCGCCTTGCAACGCGTCGCGCGGGGCCACCAGCAAGCCAATTGCGAGGCCCGCGAGCATCAAGAGCACCGCGGCCACGGCGAAAAACGGCACGAGCCGCGCCGCCAGCGGATCGAAGGTACGCGGCGACGCGTAGCGGAACCAGTTGGGGCGGTTCATCTTCGTTACTCCATCGTGATGCGCAAGGCGGCGGCACTGGCCCAGGGGCACAGCGAGACACCGGCGCACAGCGCTGCGCCGAGCAGCGACAGGTTGGCTGCGGACCATCCCGCGGTGGCCGCAGGATCGGCCGCGCCGACGCCGAAAATCAGCACCGGCACGTACAGCGGCAGAATCAGCAGACCGAGCAACGCGCCGCCGCCCCGCATGCCCAGTGTGAGCGCGGCGCCCATCGAGCCGATCAGGCTCAGAAGCGGCGTGCCGAGCAGCAGCGAGCCCATCAACGGCACGGTATCGCGCAAGCCGAGGTCATACTGCAAGGCGACCACGGGCGTGAGCAGCACCAGCGCGAAGCCGCTCGTCAGCCAATGCGCTGCGATCTTGCCGAATACGATGACCGGCAGCGGTTGCGGCGACAACGTCATCTGCTCGAGCGCGCCGCTCGCGAAATCGTGGCCGAACAACTGTCCGGCCGAAAGCATGGCGGCGAACAGCGCCGTCACCCACAGCACGCCAGGGGCGATCGCCCGCAGCAGCGCCGGATCGGTGCCGACCGCCAGAGGAAACAGACTCGAGGCGATCACGAAAAACAGCAAGGCGCCGAGCGCAACGCTGCGCCTGCGCCAACTGAGCGCAAGTTCTCGGCGCACGACGCCAAGCGTCAGCGCGATCATGACCCACCCCGTTCCAGATGCAGATGCTGCGTGCGGGCAGCGCCGGTCGGCAGCGGCAGATGGGTGGTCGCCACCACGATCCCGCCGTCCTGCAGATGCTCGTCGAGCGCGTCGGCAAGCCATACCCGGGCGGCATCGTCGAGTGCTTCCGCGGGCTCGTCGAGCAGCCATAACGGTTTGCGTTCCAGCATCACGCGGGCCAACGCCACCCGGCGCCGCAGCCCCTGCGACAAGCTGCCGACGCAGGCGTGCCGCAGTGTCCACAGACCCGCGAGCTCCAGCACGTCGCGCTCCTGCATGCGGGCATCGCGCAAACTCTCGAGATTCACACCGAGCAGCGCCGCAAAGCGCAAATTCTCCAACACCGACAGATCGTCGCTCAGGCCGTTGCTATGACCGACATAGGCACGCTCGCGACGAAACCGCTCCGGCTGCGCGTGCACGCTCACGCCGCGCCACCGTATGCTGCCGGAAGCAGGTTGCAGCAGGCCTGCCAGCGCCCGCAGCAGCGTGGTCTTGCCGCAGCCGTTCGAGCCGTGGATCTGCAATGCCCAGCCGGCCTCGATATCGAAGCCAACGCCGTCGACGATCTCGCGCCCGCCGCGCCCGAGACTCACGCCTTCAGCGCAAAGCATCATGGGCCGTCCGCCGCCTGGCGGACGTCGTTTGATCACTGATTCGCCTGTTCATTGCACGGCTCCGCTCACTGCTTGCTCGCGTTCTGTTTGGCGTTCGCATCGAGCTGCGCCTGCGTCATGTTCGGCAACTCGTGGGCAATGCCCTTATGACAGTCGATGCAGGTCTTCTCGCCTGTCGCGAGAAAGCGCTGATGCGCCTCCTGCGCCCGCGGACTCTGCCGCGTGAAATCCATATAGTCGAACTGGTGGCAATTGCGGCACTCCAACGAATCATTGGCCTTGAAGCGCGCCCATTCGTGCTCGGCGAGTTCCAGCCGCTTGTTCTGGAACTTCTCGCGCGTGTTCACCACGCCGAACACCTTCGCCCACACCTCCTTGGAGGCCTGCATCTTGCGGGCGATCTTGCTGGTCCACTCATGCGGCACGTGGCAATCCGAACACTTTGCGTGAAAGCCGCTGCGATTGCTGTAGTGGATGGTGGTCTTCAGTTCCGCATAGGTGTTGTCGCGCATCTCGTGACAGCCGGTGCAGAACGCTTCGGTGTTGGTCAATTCCATTGCGGTGTTGAACGCGCCCCAGAACACCACGCCCGCGATAAAACCGCCCAGGGTGAGAAAACCCAGGCTGAAATAGGTGCTCGGCCGATTGATGGTTCGCCAGTAGCGCCGGATCAGATCGCGCATGTCGGCCTCTACTTTTTGGGCTGGACAGCGGGGGGCGGCAAGCGGACGTCGGCGATATCGGCAAACGTGTTGCCGACCAGCGGCTTCGTATCGGCTTGCGGCACATGGCACTGCGTGCAGAAATAGCGTCGCGGCGCGAGGTGGCCGAGGGTATCGCCCGCACGATCGGTGTAGTGCGAAATCGCGATCGGCACCGCTCCGCTCTCTTCAGCGCGGCTGCGAGCGTGGCACGCGAGGCAGCGGTTCGCGTTGCGGTCGAGTTGATAGCCGTCGATCTTGTGCGGAATCGTCGGCGGTTGCTGGGCGTAGGCGCGGCCGCGAATCACATCCTTGTTCTCCGTGGGCGCGATCAACGGCGGCTTCGCCTCCTCGCCGAGCGGTGTAGTGCCGCGCAACGTGTCGTGAAACGGTGTCGCCGGAATGGTCGGCTGGGCACTGGCGCCCAGCGTGAGCACCAGAAAGACCGCAGGGATGAACCATGCGCGCATGGGATGCTCCTAGACTTTGACAATTTTCACCGCGCACTTCTTGTAATCGGTCTGCAGCGAAATGGGATCGGTGGCGTCGAGAGTGACCTTGTTGATCAACTGGCTCGAATCGAACCACGGCACGAACACGAGACCGCGCGGCGGCTTGTCACGGCCGCGCGTTTCGAGCCGGGTCCGGATATAGCCCCGCCGCGACATCACCTTGACCTCGGCGCCGCGCCGCAAACCCATTGCCTTGGCGTCGTCGGGGTGCATGAAGCACACCGCGTTCGGAAATGCCCGGTAGAGTTCGGGCACGCGACGCGTCATCGAGCCCGAGTGCCAATGCTCGAGCACACGGCCAGTGGCGAGCCAGAACGGGTATTCCTTGTCCGGCGATTCGGCCGGCGGCTCGTAGGGCAGCGCATAGATCACGGCGCGGCCATCCGGATTGCCATAGAACTGCCAGCCGGTGCCCGCTTTCACATAGGGATCGGAGCCTTCCTTGTAGCGCCAGCGGGTTTCCTTGCCGTCGACCACCGGCCAGCGCAAGCCGCGCGCCTTGTGATAGTCGTCGAACGGCGCGAGATCGTGACCGTGACCGCGGCCAAAGCTCGCGTATTCCTCGAACAGCCCTTTCTGGATATAGAAGCCGAACGCTTTTGCTTCGTCGTTGCGATAGGTGGAGTCGGTCTGCGACAGCGGAAATTTGTCGACCTGGCCGTTGCGGTACAGCACGTCATAAAGCGTTTTGCCCTTGTATTCGGGCTTCTGCGCGATCAAGTCGGCGGGCCACACCTCTTCCACCTTGAAGCGCCTCGAAAACTCCACCAGTTGCCACAGATCCGAGCGCGCTTCGCCGGGCGCGACCACGAGTTGATGCCAGAATTGCGTGCGCCGCTCGGCGTTGCCATAGGCGCCTTCTTTCTCGACCCACATCGCCGACGGCAGGATCAGGTCGGCCGCCACCGCCGTGGCGGTCGGATAAACGTCCGACACCACCACGAAATTATCCGGGTTGCGATAGCCCGGCAGCACTTCCTCATTGATGTTCGCGCCGGCCTGCACGTTGTTGTTCACCTGCACCCAGTAGGCGTTGAGCTTGCCGTCATGCAGCATGCGATTCTGCAGTACCGCATGAAAACCGGGCTTGTCCGGAATCGTGCCGGACGGCAGTTTCCAGATGTGCTCGGCTTCCTCGCGATGCTTCGGGTTGGTGACGACCATGTCGGCGGGCAGCCGGTGCGAGAAGGTGCCGACTTCGCGCGCCGTGCCGCATGCGGACGGTTGGCCGGTCAGCGAGAACGGGCTGTTGCCGGGCGTGGCGATCTTCCCTGTCAGCAGATGCAGGTTATAGACCATATTGTTGGCCCACGTGCCGCGCGTATGCTGGTTAAAACCCATGGTCCAGAACGACACCACCTTGACCTTCGGATCCGCATAGAGCTGTGCCAGCTGGTCGAGCTTGAGCTTCGGGACGCCAGACAGTTTCGTCACGTAGGCGGCGTCGTATTTCGACACGAACTTCGCGAAATCGTCGAAGGTGATCGGCTGCGAGCCGTTCGGGTCACCGGCGTTTTTGGCCGCTTTTTGCAGAGGATTTCCGGGCCGCAGACCGTAGCCGATATCCGTATTGCCCGCTTTGAACACCGTGTGCTGATCCACGAACGCGTGGTTCACATGACCGTTCCTGATAATGTAGTTGGCGATGTAGTTGAGAATCGCCAGATCGGATTGCGGCGTGAAGATGATCGTCTCGTCGGCCAGATCGAAGCTGCGGTGCTCGAAGGTCGAGAGCGTGACGACCCGGGTGGTGGGCGCGCTGAGCCGGCGGTCTGCGACCCGTGTCCACAGCACCGGGTGCATTTCGGCCATGTTCGACCCCCACAACACGAACGCATCGGTTTGCTCGATGTCGTCATAGCAGCCCATCGGCTCGTCCATGCCGAACGTCCGCATGAAGCCCGTCACCGCCGAGGCCATGCAGTGGCGCGCATTCGGATCGAGGTTGTTGGTGCGAAAGCCGGCCTTCATGAGCTTGACTGCCGCGTAGCCTTCCCACACGGTCCACTGCCCCGAGCCGAACATGCCGACCGCGGTCGGCCCTTTGGTTTTCAGCACGCGCTTGAACTGCCCGGCCATCTCGTCGAAGGCCCGGTCCCACGACACTGGCGCGAATTCGCCGTTCTTGTCGTACTTGCCGTCTTTCATGCGCATGAGCGGCGTGGTCAGCCGGTCCTGGCCGTACATGATCTTCGACAGAAAGTAGCCCTTTACACAGTTCAGGCCGCGATTGACTTCCGCCTGCGGATCGCCTTGGGTCGCCACGACTCTGCCGTCCTTCACGCCGACGCTCACGCCACAACCCGTGCCGCAAAACCGGCATGGCGCCTTGGACCAGCGCAGATTGCCATCTGCAGCGCCCGCAGCAGCGGCGTCCATGCCCGGCAGCACGACGCCCGCGGCGGAAGCGGCGGTGGCCGCGGCGGTCTGCTTAATAAACGTGCGACGGGTGAGCTTCATCGGCTACCTCTTCGTCAAGCGATTCGATATCTTCATGATGCTGATAGACGAGCGCGGCACCATAAACGCCCGGCAGTGCATGAATCGCGCTCAATTGCGCGGCGACTTCGGCCGTATGAGCGCCCTCGAGCGTCACGACGAGTTTGCCCTGCTCACTTACGGCGTGAATTTCGGCTTTGGGAATCTCGGCAATGGCACGACAGACACTATCGAGTCGCGTGGCCTGAACATGCACGACAATGCCTGCAATATGTAATTCGGCGCGTGCTTCATTAGCGCATACCGCCTCTGCTGAAACGACAGACATAGCGCTACCCTCCGGTTAAATCCGGTTTATATGGGAGACGGGTAAATCAAGTGGAAATCAGTGGGGAGGTCCACCAATCAGCAACTGGTAAAACCAGACGGCGAAACCATAGCCAGCGATGAGAATCACAGTCAAAACAGGCACCATTACCACGGTGAGAAACAGAAAGCTTCGCCACTCCTCGGACTTATGGACTTCGTCGCTCATGCGGAAGCTCCTATAGCCTTTTGACCGGATTTTTCAATCATCAGGTCAATTCAGTGAAGGTATTTTTGGGCGAAGAAAGACAGGCCGTCAAGAAATATTTTTCGATTCTTACAATTTAATTCACTCAGAATTTCGACAAGAATTTCCGCAATGCCGCATTATCTATTCAGCATGGCAAACGGTGTTTTATTAAACAAAAACATTATCTTTTAAATGCGCGCAGCAATTCATTCTGGCAACCATTTTGATCAATGCCTTGCGAAAAAATGGATCCGGCGCAGCGATCGCTCCCGGGTGAAACAGATGCATGACAGCGCACGTTCCCGAAGAAAGCGGGCGCAGACGCGCCCACCGTGGCTTAGCGTTGCGCTCTAGCCTTCTCCGCCTGCGCCAAAGTCTGCGCCGGTTTTGCATCGAATTCGTGCTCCACGCCGTCCGCCCCCACCGGCGCACGATGCAGCACCAGTGCACGATCGCGTTGCAGCAGCGGCACGTTGGGCGAATCCTGCCAGTCCGGATCGGGAATCTCGCCGAATACCTGACGCAACCGCTCGCCCCACGTGCGATGAATCATCTCGAAGTAGGCATTGTCGTGATCGATCGAAACGAAGCGCGTGACGCGCAGCGAATCTTTCTCGTAGACCAGAAGATCGAGCGGCAGACCCACCGACAGGTTCGAGCGCAGCGTCGAATCCATTGAAATCAGCGCACACTTGGCCGCTTCGTCGAGCGGCGTGGACGGTGTCAGCACGCGGTCGATGATCGGCTTGCCGTACTTGGCCTCGCCGATCTGGAAATACGGGTTCACGGCCGACGCTTCAATGAAATTCCCCGCCGCGTAGATCATGAACAGGCGCGGCCGGTTGCCCGCGATCTGGCCGCCGAGAATGAAACTGCAATTGAAGTCGACGCCGAATTCCTGCAACGCCTCGGCTTCGCGCTGATGCACACCGCGCACCGCGCGGCCGATCACGCGGGCCGCGTCGGCCATGGTCGGTGCGTTCCAGAGCGTGGGCTGGGAAGGATCGGTGGGCTCGGACAGCTCGTGCAGCACCGCTTGCGTAAGCGACAGGTTGCCGGCGCCCAGCAGCACGAGCATGCGCTCGCCCGGCTGCTCGAACACCGACATCTTGCGCGCCGTGCTGATGTGATCGACGCCCGCATTGGTGCGCGTGTCCGACAGGAACACGAGCCCGTCGTCGACGGACATGGCCACACAGTAGGTCATAGGGAAAGTACCCGCAAAAAACGACAGAACGGCGCTATTGTAATGCCGCGCGCATGCGCCGCCCGCCTGCCGCCGCTATTGCGGCGTCTGTCCACTGACCGTGACAGACACCTTGAGCTGCTCTTCCAGACCGCCGATACGCCGGCCGCGCACCGGCGCGGCAGCTTCGTAGTCGCGCGCCACGGCGAGCCGGCAATAGATCTCGCTGGCAAACGCGGCATGCGTGACGTCGACGGAAATCCAGCCCTGGCCATCGAGCCAGACGTCGACCCAGGCATGGCTCGCGCCGTGCTCGACGTCGCCGGGTTCGATGTAGCCGCTCACATAACGCGCCGGGATGCCGCGCACGCGGCAACAGGCCAGCATCAGATGCGCATGGTCCTGGCACACGCCGTTGCCGAGCGCGAGCGCCTCGGCGGCCGTGCTGGTGACTTCGGTGACGCCGGGGTTGTACTTCACGCGCTGCACGATCTGTTCGGACAGCTCGATCAGATTGCCCGAACTCGCGAGGCTCGGCACCGATGCAGCCAGTTCGCGAACCGCCGCGTCGGCCTCCGTAAGACGTGTCGAGCAGGTGAAATGCTCGAGCGGGATCGGGCCGACCGCGTCAGGCAACAGGCCGTCTTTCAGTGCAATGGTGTCCACTTCGCCCGCCACATGCAGACGAATCTCGCCATGCGGCTTGTTGATGACGAGCGTGTGCAGCACATTGCCGTACGCATCGAAGGTGGCGTCGAGCTTGCCGGGCGCATCGATACTCCAGCGCCGCACCACCTGCGAGGCGCCGCTCGAAGGGGTTAATCGCAACTGCTGGATCGAATAATGGACAGTCGCTTCGTAGCGATAGGACGTGTCGTGGCGGATCGTCAGGTACATAAGAAAACTCCGTCAGGCGACTGGCAGCATTAGGTAGGTACGCGCAACCAGATTGCCGAGCTCGAACACGCGAGCAAGGAACTGCGTCAGATAGGCGTGCAGGCCGGCTTCGAAAATCTGCCGGATGTCGGAGTACAGCAACTCGGCGCGCAGCTTGCCGGCGAACCGTTCGCACTGATTCGAGCCCGGCGTGCGCAGCATCGCCAGATTCGAACAGACGCCTTCGAGCGAAGCGAGCAGCGAACGCGGCATCTGCTGGTTCAGGATCATCAGTTCGACGACCCGCGCCGGCGTGACGACGTCGCGATACACCTTGCGATAAATTTCCAGCGCCGAGACCGAACTGAGAATCGAGGTCCAGTAATAGAAGTCTTCGAGCTGGCGAGCGGCGTCGCGTGAATTCGGTTCGACGTCGGCAAAGCGCACGTCGAGAATCCGCGCGGTGTTGTCGGCGCGTTCGAGGAAGGTGCCGAGCTGCGTGAAGAAGAACGCGTCGTCCTGCAACGCGGTGCCGATCGTGACGCCGCGCGACAGATGCGAGCGGAACTTCACCCACTCGAATAGCGCGCCCGGATTGCTCGCCGCCTGGCCTGCCAGGGAACGTTCATTGAACTCGAGCCAGGTGTCGTTGATGGTTTCCCACCATTCGGTCGTCAAGGTGCCGCGCACGGCGCGGGCATTCTCACGCGCGGCCTGCAAACAAGAGTGAATGCTCGACGGATTGGTCGCGTCGGCCACCATGAAATCGAGCACGTGTTCGCGAGTCGGTTCGTCGTAGCGCTGTGCGAAAGCGGCTTCGAGTTCGGAGATGCGCAGCACCGAGCGTTGCGCGCGCGCCTCCTGTTCGGGCGTCTGCGGCAACAGCAGCGCCTTCAGGTTGATATCGAGCATGCGGGCGGTGTTCTCCGCACGCTCCATGTAGCGGGCCATCCAGAAGAGGTGATCGGCGGTTCGGCTTAGCATGACGGCGTTCCGTATCTGATGACGCAAGACCTGGGAAAAAGTAAAGGTCCGCGCGGGTTATCCGTGTGCGCCGGCGGCAGTCTGAGTGATCTGCCGGCGCGTCGGGTTGCGGGCGCGGCTGCCTGCCGGGCGACAGGCGTTGCTGCATGCCAACTGCGTGGCAACTGCATGGCAACCGCTGATGCAACCGCGTCAGTCGACCATCCACGTATCTTTAGTCCCGCCTCCCTGCGACGAATTGACGACCAGCGAGCCCTCCTGCAACGCCACGCGCGTGAGACCGCCCGCGCACATCGTCACGCCCTTGCCGGACAGCACGAAGGGCCGCAGGTCGATATGGCGCGGCGCGATGCCCGTTTCGACAAAAGTCGGACACGCGGAAAGCGCCAGCGTGGGCTGCGCGATATAACCCGCGGGCCGCGCGACCAGGCGCTCGCGGAACGACTCGATTTCGGCTTTCGTCGAAGCCGGTCCCACCAGCATTCCGTAACCGCCCGCGCCGTGCACTTCCTTCACCACCAGCTCCGGCAGATGCGCGAGCGTGTAGGCCAGATCGTCGGGCTTGCGGCACTGGAACGTGGGCACGTTGTTGAGGATCGGCTTCTCGCCGAGGTAGAACTCGATCATTTCCGGCACGTACGGGTAGATCGATTTGTCATCGGCGATGCCGGTGCCCATGGCGTTCGCGAGCGCCACACGTCCGGCCCGATACGCGGTCAACAGACCCGGCACGCCCAGCGCCGAATCGTTGCGGAAAGCAAGCGGATCGAGAAAATCGTCGTCGACGCGGCGATAGATCACGTCGACGCGCTTCGGCCCCTGCGTGGTGCGCATGAACACGTAGTTGTCGTCGACGAACAGGTCTTTGCCTTCCACCAGCTCGACGCCCATCTGCTGTGCGAGGAACGTGTGCTCGAAATACGCGGAGTTGTACATGCCCGGCGTGAGCACCACCACGACCGGATCGTCGACGCCTTCAGGCGCCACCGAGCGCAGTGTGTCGAGCAGCAGATCGGGATAATGCGCGACCGGCGCAATGCGGTTCTGCACGAACAGTTCGGGGAACAACCGCATCATCATCTTGCGGTTTTCCAGCATATAGGACACGCCCGACGGCACCCGCAGGTTGTCTTCGAGCACGTAGAACTCGCCCTCGTCGCCCGCGCGCACCACGTCGACCCCGGCGATATGCGCGTAAACACCGAGCGGCACGTTGACGCCCTGCATTTCGGGCCGGTACTGCGCGTTGGTATAGACCTGTTCGGCCGGCACGATGCCGGCGCGCACGATGTTGCGATCGTGATAGACGTCGTGAATAAACAGATTGAGCGCCTGGACCCGCTGGCGCAAACCGGCCTCGAGCGTCTGCCATTCGCTGCGCGGAATGATGCGCGGAATCAGGTCGAAGGGAATCAGCCGCTCGGTGCCGGACAAATCGCCGTTCACCGCAAAGGTGATACCGACCCGGCGAAACAGCAGGTCGGCTTCCGCACGCTTGCGTGCGATCGCCTCGTTGCCCTGCTTCACCAGCCACCGCTCAAAGCGCGCGTAGTGTGGCCGCACGGCATCGTCATGATGACGCATCTCGTCATAGCATCGCATGTCACGCCCCGCTCTTGTTGTCGGATAGAAGGCGAATGCGCTGCGCATTCGGTGTTCGACAATCGTTCAAGCAAGCGCTATGCCATTGAGCTTTTCGCGCGCCAGACACGGTGCATGCACGCTAAAAGCGCATCCCGACCGGCATGCCTCGCTGCCATCGTACTGCGACGGCTCACGATGCGCTAGTACGGTGCATAAGGGGCACCGTGGCGGGCGGCGGCGAATTCGCAAGCACGGCCGGCGCGCATAAAAAAATCCCCGCGGATTCGCATCCACGGGGATTCACACAACTTGCACTACGGATCGGCTCAAACGTTAAGCACGGTTAAAAGCGCACGGTCAAAAACGAACCGTTAAAAAAGCACGCTAAAAACCGCGCCGACGCATGAAACGCGATCAGCCTGCTGCAGCGTCTTTCAGCTTCTTCAGCGGACGTGCCTTGATGCGCACGCTAGCCGGCTTGGCCGGGAACCAACGCTCTTCGCCCGAGAACGGGTCTTTGCCGAAGCGCTTCTTCTTCGCCGGCACAGCTTGCACGACGATCTTCAGAAGACCCGACAGCGTGAATTCGCCAGCGCCCTTCTTGTGCACGGCGCCGAGGATCGTGTCTTCGAGCGCGGCCAGAACAGCCTTGGCTGCCTTCGGTTCCACAGCAGCGCGTTCAGCGACGTGTGCAGCCAGCGAGGCCTTCGTGAAGGTGTCCTTGATCGGCGACGGAGCGCTGGAAGCCTTCACGGCGACCTTCTTAGCTGCGACGGCTTTCTTCGCAGGGACTTTCTTTGCAGCAACCTTCTTGGTCGGTACCGGGGCAGCAGCCTTCTTGGCCACCTTTTTTGCGGAAGTCGGCATGTTTCTCCTACCTGTAGTGGTCAGTGAATTGCACGAAGCGCACACGGTATGTGCACGCTTCAACGCCGGATTCTACAAGCGCTAATACGATTTGCGCGAATCTTTTGTGTATAACAGCGAAGGTTTGTTGCGCGGCGCAGACTGCGCAATGCATTTTGAGGCTTGTTTTAGCGGGTAAACCTGCGTCCGCGTGCAACGGCCACGCTCGCAACACAGACACGTAACGGGCGTTACAAGTCATTTCAGTGCGTAAATAGAGGCACTTTCAGCGCCGGACGACGATCGCCGACGGTCCGCTGCGGTTGCCCGTCGCCGATGGATAGCGACTCGATAACTCACTCGTCACTCGCCGAAGTGCCCGCGATGCCCGTTCACGCGACAGAAAAAACACGCCCCCTGCAGCGAAAATCTCTGCAGGGGGCGTCCAGGATGACTCCGCGACAGACAATCGCGGGCCGTTTCAATGCGCGATCATGGTCGGCTGACGTGCTTCAGATCGTGCTCGGTCTCCTTCACGTGAGCCCAGTACTCGTCCTCGTCGCGTGCCATGCCGAGCTCGCCGTTGCGATAGGCAATCGCCAGCGCCAGATTGGCCTCGGGTAACTCCGCATTGGCCGCGCGCGTCAGCCATTGCAGTGCGAGCGCGTCGTCGTGCGGCAGCGTGGCGCCGAAGCGATACTCGTTGGCGAGCTGGAATTGCGCGAGCGGCAGCCCGGCTTGCGCCGCCTGCTCCAGCCAGCGAATCGCCAGTTGAGGATTCCGCGCGACGCCATAGCCGTTGCGATAAAGCGCCGACAGATCGTAAGCAGCCTGCGCATCATGCGACGCGGCTACGCTCAGCCAGCGGCGGCTTTGCGCATAATCCGGCGCGATGCCGGGCAGCCCGCGCAGCAGCAGATGTCCGAGCGTGCCTTGCGCGGCCGGCACGCCGTCGAGCGCAAGTCGGCGATACAACTCGACGCCTTCGCGCCGCTCGTCGACTTGTGCCGAACTCACCAGCACGTCGGCCAATGCCTCGCGCGCCGCCACATTGCCGAATGCCGCGGCAATGCGCAGTCGCCACACTGGCCAGGCAGCGTGCGTCGCGGTCCCTTGCATCTGCCAGTCGTCGATCTGCACATTGGAAACCTGCGTGCCCACGACCGTGGCGAGGGTTCCGCCAGCGATCGCGACAGCCACGCCAAGCGTCGCCGCCGCGACCGCCGGTCTCAAAGAGAAACGCGCCATCATTGGTTCAGGTTCACTGCGTAGACTCCGAGACCCTTGCCGGTGCCGTCGTCGGCCTGAAGCTGGGTGACGTTGGTGATGCCGTAGGTCTGCGCAAGCGGCGTCAGATTCGGCGGCGCCTTGAAGGTCACCTGCCCGGTCGTCGCCACCTTCGTGAAGCGCCAGCTACGATCGCTGCCGTTGTTCGCCACCTTGATGGACTGCAGCTTCTTGATGTACGCAATCAGGACGTCGCGGTTCGCATCCGGCGAGGCATAAATCGTCTTGCTGCCGTCCAGCCCCGGAAAACTGCCGCCGCCGCTCGCGCGATAGTTGTTGGTCGCGACGATGAACTGCTGCGTATCCGAGATCGCCGCGCCCTGATATTTCAGGTTGCGGATCCGGCTGCCCACGGCCTGCGTTACGTCGATTTCGTAGCTGAAATCCTTCGACGTGATCATGTCGAAGTTATAGCCCGGATAGGTACTGACGAGTGCCTGCGCCGCCGTGTTGGCCGGATCGATCTTGTTGAAACGCTTCGCCGCGGTTTCGAGCCAGGCCTTCAGATCGGCGCCCGTCACCTTCACCGCGTAAATCGTGTTCGGGTAGAGGTAGAGGTCGGCGGCATTGTTGATCGCGACATTGCCCTGCGCGACGTCGGTGAAATCGCTGCCGCCGCCAAAACCGCTCTTGAACGGCGCGCTCACCGACAAAACCGGGATGCCCGCATACTGCGGCAGATTCGCGTTGACGTAATCCTGCACGTACGCCGCCTGCGCCTGATTGACGATCTCGATGGCCGAGACGTCGCCCACGTCGGCGAAGTAGCTGGTCATGCGGAAATCGGTCGTGCCGATCGGCGTTTTCACATAGTTGATGGTCGCGCTGTGTTCGGCCGCGATCGCCTGCGAGATCGTCGGATCGACTGCCACGTAGCTGTTATCCGCGTTCTGGATCGAGCGTGCTTCCGCCGTGCTCGAACTGCGGTCCACCGTCCACGTGCCGTTCGCATAGTTCAGCGCGAGCTTGATTACGCCGAGATGCTTGCCCCAGAAATTCGCCATGACGGTCGGCACGCCGTTCACGGTGCCCTTCACCTTGTCCACGCCCGGCAGATTGAATTGCGAAACCGTGCTGTTCCTGTCGGGGAACACCTGGTGGGAGTGGCCGATCAGCATCGCGTCGATGCCGGGCACCTTCGAAAGATAGTAGCTGCCGTTCTCCATCGACGGCGAATAGGTCGAATTGTCGAGCCCGCCGTGCGACATCGCGACGATGATCTGCGCGCCCTTCGCCTTCATTTCCGGCACGTACTTCGAGGCGCTTTCCACCAGCCCTTGCGTATAGACGTTGCCGTCGAGCCAGCGTTTGTCCCACGCCATGATCGCGGGCGGCGTGAAGCCGATCACCCCGATCTTCACCGGCGCGCTGACGGTCTTGCCGTCGGGCGTCGTGGCGGTCAGCGTGCGCTCAAGGATGGTGTACGGCTTGAAAATCGGCTGCTGCGATTTCGCGCCGAGCACGTTGGAGAGCACCAGCGGAAAATTCGGCCCCGCGCAGGCCGGTTGCGATGCGACCGGGCTCATGTTCGGCACGTCGAACGCGCTGCCGGTCACCTGGGCGAGGAACGGCAGGCCGTAGTTGAATTCGTGATTGCCGATCGTGCCCGCGTCGTACTTCAGCAAGTTCATCACCTTGTAGACGCCGAGCGTGGTCTTGCAGTCGATCGGTGCGACCTGCGCCTGATAGTCGGCGAGCGCCGTGCCCTGAATCGTATCGCCGTCGTCGAGCAACAGCGTGTTCGGGAATTCCTTGCGCGCCGCCGCGATCAGCGTCGCCGTGCGCTCCAGACCGAGCGACTTGTCTTCGGCCAGCTTGTAATAGTCGTAGCTGAGGATATTGGTGTGAATGTCGGTGGTTTCCAGCAGCGCGAGCGTCGCCTTGGTGCCGCTCGCCACCTGCGGCTGGGATTGCGCCGTGTCAACGTCGCTGCTGCATGCCGTGATGCCGATCGCGCTCACCGCACCTAAGGCGCCCAGGGCGCCGGCCATGCGCAACGCACGCATCCTCTTTGCTTCCATAAACGTCAGTCGCATCCCTACTATCCTCCGGTTGTTGTCTTATCGCGCTGCTCCATCCGGGAGCGGCGTTGCATTACAAACAATTACAGAGGCGCAAGGTTACGGCTGCTTTATGACAATGATTTGTATGGCTTCAGATAGGTTTAAGTAATATTTGCGTGAGCTTAGGGTCGTCAGCGCGCAAGGCGCGGCAGGATGCCGGCAAGCTTGCCGAGCGCCGCGTCGATATGCTCGACAGCGATGTTGCCGTAACCGAACAGCACGCTCGGCTGCGGCTTCACGCGGAGATGGAAGGCGGCAAGTCCATACACACCGATCGACGCTTCACGCGCCGCACTCACGAGTCTTTCTTCGCTCAACGGCGCCTTTAGCCGCGCCGTCATATGAATTCCCGCACTCGGCACGATCGGCTCGAACCACGGCGCGAGATCGCCTCGCAGATGCTCGAGCAGCATCGCGCGGCGGGCCGCATAAGACTTGTGCATGCGCCGCAGATGCTTGGCGAAATCGCCGTTCAGCATGAAGCGCGCAAGCGCGATTTGCGTGAGCGTGCAGCCGTGACAATCGGCGATCTGGCGAGCCTTCAGAAGCGGCCCGTAAAGCGACGCGGGCGGCACCACGTAACCCACGCGCAGCTCCGGGAAAATCGTTTTCGAGAACGTGCCCACATACGCGACGAGACCCGCGCGGTCGAGACTTTTCAGCGGCTCCATCGCCCGGCCTTCGAAGCGGTACTCGCAGTCGTAGTCGTCCTCGATGATCACGGCGCCGCGTTCCTGCGCCCATTCGAGCAGCTCGATGCGCCGCGCCAGGCTCATCGGCATACCGAGCGGGAATTGATGCGAGGGCGTCACATAGACCACCCGCGCCTTGTCCGGCAGCTTGCGTACGATCAGGCCTTCGCTATCCACCGGCACCGGCACCACGCGTGCGCCCGCGGCCGTGAAGCACGCCTGCACCGGCGGATAGCCGGGGTCTTCGAGCGCCGCGATTTCGCCGGGCCGCAACGTGATGCGCGCGATCAGATCGAGTGCGTGCTGCGCGCCTTGCGTGACGATCACGTCGTCCCAGTTGCTCGTGACCGCGCGGTTGAACGCCAGGTAGCGCGAGATCGCGAGGCGCAGTTCCTGCTCGCCGGCCACTTCGCGATACGAGCCCGGACTGCGCGCCTGCACACGTAGCGCGTGGTTCACGCAACGGCGCCAGACATCGAAGGGGAACAGCGACTTGTCGGTCGCGCCGCCGACGAAATCGTGCGGCGACGCCACCGTGGGCATCGGCAACGAAAAGGTCTCGGGCATCTGCTCCCACAGCGGCTGCGCACGCGCCGCGGTTTTCTGTTTCGCCTTCGCGCGCTCGCGCGCCGACTCGGCAGCCAGCGCATGCGACGAGCGCTGCACCGGCAGACGTTCCAGTCCATCGGCGACGAACGTGCCGGAACCGGTGCGGGCGTTCAGATAGCCTTCAGAAAGGAGCCGTTCGAATACGTCGAGCGTGGTCTTGCGCGACACGCCCAGTTGCGTGGCGAGATCGCGCGTGGACGGCAGGCGCGTGCCGCCGGCGAGCCGCCCTTCGAGTATGCCGGCACGCAATTGCCGGTAGATCTGTCCAGACAGATCGTGACGCCCTTCTACCGCGATATGGATCTCCATCCAGTGGTTACCTCAAATATCCGGGAAATGGTTATTCCGAAATACCAATGCCGACCGTAAGCTTACCTCCGTCACCGCCTTCGGAGCGGACATTTACGATAAGGAACAGCTCATGCAATCTCGTCTCGACTTCTACAAGGCCAGCCCGAGCGGCACTCGCGCGATGATCGCGCTCGAAGAAACCGTCGGCAAAAGCACGATCGACAAATCGCTCGCGGAACTGGTGCGGATTCGCGCGTCGCAGTTGAACGGCTGCGCGTTCTGCCTCGATATGCACGTGGCCGACGCTCGCAAGCACGGTGAAACCGAGCGGCGTCTGGCAACCATCGCAGCGTGGCGCGAAGCGCCGTTCTTCACCGAGCGCGAACGCGCCGCGCTCGAGTGGACCGAGTCGGTCACACTGATCGCTCAAACGCGGGTACCGGATGAAGTGTGGGAAGCGGTGAAGCCGCATTTCACCGAGCAGGAGATTAGCGACCTGACCTTGCTGATCATTGCGATCAACGGCTGGAACCGGATTGCGGTTTCATTCCGCAAATTGCCGGAGTAAACGTCGGAGTTGATCGAGCGTGACGAGTGGAAAGTGGAAAGTGGAAAGTGGAAAGCGGCAGCGTGGCGCCGCTCTCCGACGCAGCAGCGGCTTACTCCGCCACCGCGTCCCGCAACGCCGCCTCTTGCCGCGCATTCTCGCGCGCTTCATCGCCGCATCGCTGATGCTCACGCGAAAGCTTGCGCATCAGCGGCAACAGCAGCACGGCAATCAGCGCACCCACTGCCGCGAGCCAGCCGAGACCCGTAAACAGCTTGATGTACAACGGCAGCGATTCGAGTGGATCCATGTCGCCCTTCGGCATCTGCGCGAAATTCGCCACCACGCTGCCCAGGTATTGCGACACACCGGTTGCCACGAAGTAAGCGCCCATCATGAAACCGCTCATCCGCGCCGGCACGTAGCGCGCGATCATGGCGAGACCCAGCCCGCTCACCAGCAATTCGCCGAGCGAGTACAAGCCGTAGCCGCCCACCATGAACCACGACGACACCCGTCCATTCACCGCGTAGCTGCCGCTCGCCGCATACACGAAGAAACCGGCCGCCACCACCGCGAAGCCGCATGCGTATTTGACGGCCACCGGCACGTCTTTGCCGTTCTTCGCGAGCTTCGTATAAAGCAGCGCGAGCACCGGGCTCAGCAGCATGATCCAGATCGGATTGAGCGCCTGGAATTGCGCGGCGCTCCATGTGAACAGCGTCTCGCCGAACAGGACGAAGCGCGGATCGACGTTGCGCAGCGCGAACAGCGTGAGCGAGGTCGACATCTGCACGTAGAACACGAAAAACAGGATCACCTGCGCGGTCAGGACCAGCGCGGCGATCAGACCCGAGCGCTCCGAGCGCTCGCACTTCATCAGCATATAGCCGAAGATCGCCAGAATCGCGACGCCCGCCGTGTACACGCAAGCCACCGCAATCGCCTTGTGCTGCAGCACGAACATCGTGGCCGTGCCGAGCAGGACACCGCCCAGCGCGACCGCGCCGACGCGTTTCCAGCGGACCGGTTCGGCGTCCGGCGCGGAGCCGATATGCGCGAGCGTGCGGAACATGATGAAGTAGTTCAGCACCGATAGCAGCATGCCCGCGCAGCAGACCGCGAAGGCCGTGTGCCAGCCCCAATGGTCCTTGATCCACGGCGTCGCGAGCATCGAGAACGTGGAGCCGATGTTGACCGCCATGTAGTAGATCGTGAACGCACTGTCGATGCGCGCGTCGTCGCCTTCATAGATGCGGCGCACGAGATTCGCGGCGTTCGCCTTGAAAAGCCCATTACCCACCACGATCACGCCAAGCGACGCGTACATGTAGTTCAATTGCTCATTGGGCAGCGCCAGCATGAAATAACCGGCCGCCAGCACGACCGCGCCGAAGATCATCGTGCGGCGCGCGCCGAGAATCTTGTCGCCGATCCAGCCGCCGATCGACGGCGAGGCGTACACCAGCGCTGTGAACGCGCCCCATGTGAGGGTGGCGTGGCTGTCGATGAAGTTCAGCTTGTCGATCATGAACAGGACCAGCAGCGCGGCCATCCCATAGTAGCCAAAGCGCTCCCACATCTCGATCAGAAAGACCGTCGAAAACGAACGGGTCTGCGAGACCGGTGCGCGCTCCGCGGGGTTGGACGAATTCATCATGTACCTCTTGTACTTACGGTTGCGGCGGCGCATGGACTGGCCATGCGGCGCGAAAAACGGATTCTGGAAAACGTTCAGCCGGCCGGACGCCGAGCGCTACGCGCATTGGCATACGCGTGCGCAATCAGTGGCGCGTTCATCTACACGTTCGTCTGGAAACTGAGCGGTGCGCTCATTTGCAGACTGACTGCAAAGCGAGACGCCAAAACCAGCAGAAAAACCAGGGGATGGGATAGAGGCCCGCCACGCGGTGCGCCCCGATGGAACACCTGTGCCCCGCAGGAAGTCCTTTTGGGGGTTTAGGGGGCGCTGCGCCACATTGGGCACTGGCTCCGGCAGGCGGAACGGGCTCAATGATAAAGCATCGCGGAACATGGGGCTCCGGCGGCCGGCGAACCAGCGGCAGCATGACGGCGGCCGCGTCTGGCGGCGAACGCTACGCTCGCGGCGGGAAAAATCGGCAATGATAGTCAAGTCCTCATGCCAGCCGGCGTTCGGATAGAACGTGCTGGACAATGCTCCGTTGCGCAGGATCGCTGCACGTGGAATGAAAAACAGCGGCCGGCATCGCGTCTGATAAAAAGACGCGCCCTCGACCGCCAAGCGGCCAGATTCTGCAAATAGAAACACGATTCGTCACTCAGGGAATTCACTAGTGCCACGCCAATTACCGGTTCTTACAAGCAGTCCGCTACATTACGAAGTCCTATCTGCCTGAAAATAAGCTTTGATGTCATGCCTTTAACTACGCCGGGTACTCAACCTGCATCAATGCGCAACCATGCGCGTACCCTTGTGCATGCCGCAATCTTTACCGCCTGCGCTGCCCGTTTCTCGCCGAATTGCAGTCAAAACGGCTGAGGCGAATTCCAGTTCTGGCAACATAGAGCGCTGTCTCGAAAACGCGGCCCCTTGCATGACCGGGTGCTGAACAGCCCGCCAACCCGGCTTGAGCCGCAATCAAACCATATTTACTTATATCAAACAAATTTTGACGGGCTAATTTCCTCCTGCTATGGTCACGACAATTCAAAAGAACAACCCGGCACTCGAACTTGGGAGCAAGATCCGCGCGCTGCGGCAACGGCTGAAGCGCACCCTGGATGAAACGGCAACAGCGGCGGGGATTTCCAAACCGTTTCTGTCGCAAGTCGAACGCGGTCTGGCATCGCCGTCCATTACATCGCTGGCCGGCATTGCCCACGCGCTCGGGGTAACGGTGCAGTATTTCGTCGACACACCAAGCGAAGAACGCTCGGTGTGCCGCGGCGATCAGTTGAAGTTTTTCGGTTTCGCGGACTCGGCCAATCTGTTTGCACGGTTGACCAACCTGACGGGGGGCCGTCAGCTCGAAGCGATCCTCGTGAGGATGCCGCCCGGGCAGAAGCGCTCCGAAGTCACCACGCACGCCGGGGAAGAATTTATGTATGTGATCAGCGGCGAAGTATCGCTGACGCTGGAAGGCAAGACGTTCGTGCTGCACGCGGGAGACAGCGCGCATTACGAATCGACGGTGCCGCATAGCTGGGCGAATACCGCGCGTATCGAGACGGTGGTCGTCTGGGTGGGTACACCAAGACTGTTTTAAAAAGCAGGCACCTTCTCCGGTTGATCCGGTCGGGGCCTGCCTGCATTACTAAACGTAAGGAATCCTGTATGTCCCGCAACCAGCACGAGCAACAAGGGCCGCCCCGGTCCGGGTACCACGGATAACCGGGCGCCCCGGCGCCGGCGCGTTCTTCCCCCGACCTTTCCTGCGATCTCAACCGATGAAAAACCCGTTCGTCCATAAAGCGGCGCTGGCCGCGCTCGTCCTTGCGTTTCAGTCCTCCGCTTTCGCCGTCACGGTGCCCGCCGGCGTCACACTCGCAGCCAGCCAGGAGATGACCCGCCAGGTGCCGACCGAAACCGAATCGCTCGACCCCGCGCATATTGAATCGTGGACCGGCAATACGATCGGACTCGACCTGTTTGAAGGCCTGACGCGCATGGATGCGAGCGGCGCGATCGTGCCGGGCGTCGCCGAATCGTGGTCGCGCACCGGGCCGACTACGTGGGTGTTCAAGCTGCGCCACGATGCGCGCTGGAGTAACGGCCAGCCGGTCACGGCAGCAGACTTCGTCTATTCGTGGCAACGCGTGCTCGATCCGAAGACGGGTTCCAAATACACCGTGCTGGTCGAATTCGTGAAGAACGCGAAGGCAATTCTCGCCGGCAAGGCGCCGCTCACGAGCCTCGGCGTGCGCGCCGTCGATCCTTATACGCTCGAAGTCACGACCGAAGTACCCGCTGCCTTCTTTCCGCAGTTGACCGCCATGTCGACGATGGTCCCGGTCAATCGCGCGGTGGTAACGAAGTTCGGCGGCGACTGGACGCGTCCCGGCAACTTTGTCGGCAATGGTCCGTATACGCTGACCGACTGGCAACCGAGCAACCGTTTGGTGGCCAGCAAGAGCCCCACGTACTGGAACGCCGCCAGGGTGGTGATCACGAAAGTGACCTACCTGCCGATCGAAAACGACGAAACGGCAATGCGCATGTATCAGGCCGGCCAGTTCGATTACACGTACTCGATTCCGTCGGGCATCTTTGCGCAGGTGAGCAAGCAGTTCGGCTCCGAACTGAAACCCGGGCTGCAGATCGCCACGTACTACTACAGCCTGAACAACGCCGACCCGGACTTCAAGGACAAGCGCGTGCGCCAGGCGCTGGCGATGGTGCTGGACCGCGACCTGCTGACCAAACGTCTGACAGCAGACGGCGAAATACCGCTCTACGGTCTGGTCGCCAAGGGCACCGAAGGCTCGGCCGTGTTTACACCCGACTGGGCGAGCTGGCCAATGGCCAAACGCGTCGACTACGCGCGCAACCTGCTGAAGGCGGCCGGCTATTCGGATGCGAAGCCGCTCAGCTTCACACTCACCTACAACACCAACGACCTGCACAAGAAGGTCGCGCTGTTCGCCACCTCGGAATGGCGCACCAAGCTCGGCGTCACCGCCAGGCTCGAAAACGTCGAATACAAGGTACTGCTCAAGCAACGCCACGACGGCAAGGTGCAGGCCTCGCGCGACGGCTGGTTCGTCGATTACAACGACGCCAACTCGTTCTTCGATCTGATCCGCTGCAATAGCGTGCAGAACGATCAACACTACTGCAACCCGCAAGTCGACAAACTGATCGACGAGGGCAACCAGCAGCTCGACGACGCGAAGCGCACCGCGCTGCTCACGCAGGCGCACGATCTGGCGATGAACGACTACCCCGTGGTATCGCTCTTCCAGTATTCGGCCGACCGCCTCGTCAAACCGTATGTGGGCGGCTACAAGTCGACCAACTACCTCGACCAGCGCGCGACGCAAGACATGTATCTGATCAAGCACTGAGCGCGGGAGGACTGTCATGCTGGCCTATACGCTGCGCCGCACGCTCTGGGCGATTCCGACGATTCTCGCCGTGATCACCGCGTGCTATCTGCTGCTGCACCTCACCCCGGGCGGCCCGTTCGACACCGAGAAGCACCTGTCGGCGGCCGTGCTCGCGAACCTCAACGCCAAATATCACCTCGACGAACCGCTGTGGCTGCAGTACCTCCACTACCTCGGCTCGCTGCTGCACGGCGACCTCGGTCCGTCGTTCCGCTACGCCGACTGGTCAGTCAACGATCTGGTGTGGAAGGCCTTACCAGTGAGTCTCGGCGTGGGCGGCGTATCGGTACCGATCGCGATCGTGATCGGCGTCACGCTCGGCACGCTGGCCGCCGTGCGGCGCGATCGTTTCATCGATCACCTGGTGATGGTGCTCGGCAATATCGGCAACGTGGTGCCGCCGTTCGTGCTGGGTCCGGTGCTGGTGTGGATCTTCGCCATCCTGCTGAAGACCTCCGAGGGGCAAGGCTGGCTGCCGGCCGGCGGCTGGGGTGAAGGCGAATGGCGCTACCGCGTGCTGCCGATCGTCCTGCTCACCATCATCAACGTCGCCGCAATCGCTCGCGTGATGCGCGGCAGCATGATCGAAGTGCTGTCGGGCAACTTTATCCGCACCGCGCGCGCCAAGGGGCTGCCGGGACGCACGATTGTGTTGCGCCACGCGCTGAAGCCCGCGCTGATGCCGGTGGTGTCGCTGCTTGGTTCGATCTGCATCTCGTCGATTACGGCGGCGGTCGTCACCGAGTCGGTGTTCGCGCTGCCCGGCCTTGGTCAACTGGTCGTCAACGGTGCGATCAACCGCGACTACACCCTCGTGCTCGGCCTCGTCGTGCTGACCACCGCGGTCGCTGTCCTGTTCAATCTGCTGGTCGATCTGGCGTATGCCTGGCTCGATCCGCGCATCCGGTACTGATCCATGCCCCGCTCAATTCAATCGACTGCCGCGGCGCTCGATCCGCTCGCGGCCATTGCCCGAGCGCCGCGTTCGCGCGGACCGCTCGCCACCGCCGCGCTGCGCTTCGCGCGCAATCGCGCGGCGTTTTCCGGCTTCCTCATCCTGCTGCTGATCGTGATTGCCTGCGTGGCCGGTCCGTGGTTCCTGCCGAACAATCCGATCGACAGCGACTGGAGCGCGATCAGCCTCGCCCCCACGCTGCAGAACATGCACTGGTTCGGCACCGACGAACTCGGCCGCGATCTGCTCGCGCGCACGCTGCAAGGCGGACGCGTATCGCTGGAAGTGGGCTTGCTCGGCACGCTGGTGTCGGGGTTGATCGGCGTGGCGTATGGCGCCACCGCCGGCTATCTGGGCGGCCGCGTCGACGCAGTGATGATGCGTATCGTCGACATGATGTACGCGATCCCCTACATGCTGATCGCGATCCTGATGATGACGATGTTCGGCCGCGCGTTCTATCTGGTCGTGCTGACGATCAGCGCGTTCTCGTGGCTCGACATGGCGCGCGTGGTGCGCGGCCAGACGTTGTCGCTACGCTCGCGCGAATTTATCGACGCCGCCCGCGCCATCGGTGTGAGTTCGCGTTCGATCATCGCGCGCCATATCGTGCCGAATCTGCTTGGCGTGGTGGTGGTCTACGCTAGCGTGACCGTGCCCAACATCGTGCTGACCGAATCCGTGCTGTCGTTTCTCGGCCTCGGCGTGCAGGAGCCCATGACGAGCTGGGGCGTGCTGATCCAGGACGGCGCGCAGAAGCTCGAATCGATGCCGTGGCTGCTGCTGTGCCCGGCGGTGATGCTGTGCGTCACCTTGTATTGCGTGAATTTCGTCGGCGACGGTCTGCGCGACGCATTCGATCCGAAGGACCGCTGACATGGCGCTACTCGAAGTCAAGGACCTGAGCGTGCGCTTTACGCGCCGCGAAGGCGCACCCGTCGACGCGGTGCAGCGCGTGTCGTTTTCGCTCGAAGCGGGCCGCACGCTGGGTATCGTCGGCGAATCGGGCTCGGGCAAAAGCCAGACCGTGATGGCGCTGCTCGGCCTGCTGGCCGGCAACGGCAAGGTCTCGGGCGCGGCGACCTATCGCGGCGAAAACCTGCTGACGATGAGCGAAGCCGAGTTGAATAAAATTCGCGGCGACCGCATCGGCATGATCTTTCAGGATCCGATGACCTCGCTCAACCCGTTCCTGACGATCGAACGGCAGATGACCGAGACGCTGCAACTGCATCGCGGGATGTCGCGCCGCGAAGCACGCCGCCGTGCGATCGAAACGCTTGAAACAGTGCGTATTCCCGATGCCGCGCGGCGTATCGACATGTATCCGCACGAGTTTTCCGGCGGCATGCGGCAACGCGTGATGATCGCCATGGCACTGCTCTCCGAGCCGGAAGTCCTGATCGCCGACGAGCCGACCACCGCGCTCGACGTCACCGTGCAGGCGCAGATCATCGAGTTGCTGCGCGAACTGAATCGCGAACGCGGCACCGCGATCATTCTGATCACGCATGACATGGGCGTGGTGGCCGGCTTGTGCGACGACGTGATGGTGATGTATGCCGGCCAGACCGTCGAACAGGCGAATGCCGCCACGCTATTCGCCGCGCCCACGCATCCTTACACCATCGGCCTGCTGAACGCGCTGCCGCGCCTCACCGACGACGATGACCGTCCGCTGCAAACCATTCCCGGCAACCCGCCGTTGCCCGGTGAAGTCGGCGAAGGTTGCGCATTCGCGCCGCGCTGCACGTATTGCAGCGATCGGTGCCGCGAATCGCGGCCCGCGCTCACGGCGTCGCCAATAGCCGCCGGCGCGCTGCGCGCCTGCCACCGGCCGGTGCGGGACATCATCGAGGTCCAGCACGTATGAATCCTACTTCCATGGCAAAGCAGGCTCAGGATCAGGCAACGCTGTTGTCGGTCGACAATCTCAAGGTGCAATTCGGCGTGCCGCGCGGCGGCTTTCCGTGGTCCGGCAAGGCCACGCTGCGCGCGGTGGACGGCGTGTCGTTCAACGTGCGACGCGGCGAAACCGTGGGTCTCGTCGGCGAATCGGGTTGTGGCAAATCCACCCTCGCCCGCGCCATCATCGGCCTCACGCCGGTGGCGAGCGGCAGCGTGCGCTGGCTCGACAAGGAAACCGTGCTGCCAGGCGCAGGCCGCGATATGTCGCGTCTGCGCCGCGATGTGCAGATGATTTTCCAGGACCCGCTCGCCTCGCTCGATCCGCGCATGACGATCGAACAGATCGTCGCCGAACCCTTGCTCACGCATGGCCAGGACATTGCCCGCGCCGACGTGCAACGGCGCGTGCTGACCATGCTCGAACGCGTCGGCCTCAACGCGCAGCATCTGCGCCGCTATCCGCATGAGTTTTCCGGCGGTCAGTGTCAGCGTGTGGGCATTGCGCGGGCGTTGATCGGTGAGCCGCAACTGGTGATCTGCGACGAGCCGGTGTCGGCGCTCGATGTCTCGATCCAGGCGCAGATCGTCAACCTGTTGCGCGATCTGCAGCGCGAGCTGTCGCTCTCGCTGCTGTTCGTCGCGCACGATCTCGCGGTCGTCAAGGCCATCAGCCACCGCGTGCTGGTGATGTATCTCGGCCGCGTGATGGAGTTCGGCGACAAGCGCGACGTCTATGGCGCGCCGCGCCATCCGTATACGCGCGCGTTGCTGTCGGCGGTACCGGTGCCCGATCCGGTGGTTGAACGCGCCCGCCGTCATCTGCTGCTACGCGGCGAGATTGCGTCGCCGCTCAGTCCCCCTTCAGGTTGCGCGTTTCGCACGCGCTGCCCGGATGCGATCGAGGCCTGCGCGAGCGAGATTCCACAGCCTGTCACGCACGGCGCGAGCGCGACACGCGTCGCGTGCATTCGCGTGAACGACGCCCCGCAAAACGTCCCTCGGGGAACTCGCTAAAGAAGTTATCCCGGCAGTTCAAAACCGCATTCCCCGGCGCGGCGGCTCGTCGCGCCGTTGGATTCGCCCATGCCCCCATCGAGCCAGGCCGCAAGCAAAGGCCATCCGCTGCCGATGTCATCTGACGCGTGCTGAGACGCTCGCCCCGGGAACGCAGGTGGGAAACGATTGGGAAACGTTCGCCATTTACCGTGCAAGGCAGCTCGGCGAGCAGGGACACAGGTTGCCGCAACGCAACCTGACCCGCAATCGAGTAGCAGACGCCCCCCATCAAGCGACGAGGCAGACCCTTACCCCTATGGACGCAAAAGACTTCCGAAATGATCCTCATGGATTCATGCAAGACAACGTTGTGATCGTCAACCTCAGCTCGAGCGATGTGAAAAGCTTCAGTTACGACGCATCCACCAGGTCGGTTGTACGTCCAGGAAAGGACTTCCTCATCGAGGCAACGGTTCGGCCAATCGCCAACGCGACTGTGGCCGGTTGCACAGGCGAAGTCTTCTCCCTCCGGAAGGCCGACAGTTCAGTCCCGGATGACGAAAAGCGCAAAATCTATTTCGTTCCCTACGCTCAGAACTCGCTGTGCGGCACGATCCTGAGCCGGCAGGCGCGATGGGTGTTTACCGCCACCATGGATGGCTGTTCGTTCGGCGTTGGATCGCAACCCGGCGATGGGACGGCCATGGTCGTGCACGCCAATGCCGGGGCCTCGGGAGGTCCAGGAGGAGGACGGGAACAGCAGGTCAAGATGCAGGCGCGCTTGCTGGAATCGACGTTCGGCACGCAGGGACACACACTGGACAGCGTGGTCGATCCCTCCTCGTACATGGTGGATGCAGGAGGAACGCCGACAACGGGCACTGACCGCATACGCTCGACGACGTTCGGCCATAGGGTTCACGGAAGATGGGTTTTCTACACGTTGCGCTATCGCGTGAGCGGCAGCGGACTGGCGCCGCACTACGTTCATGAAGGGGTCCACGCGCAATAGTACCGGCGCAATCGGAATGGCTCCGCGCGCGAGCTATCGCCTCTGCGCTACCGTTCCCGCGCCCCTATCCAGCAATACGCTCGGTGGTCATGGCGCGCGATAAGCCATGCATCGGCCGGCGCAGCGCAACGTCGAACGGATTGGTCTGCGGGCCGATCGCCTCTGCCTGACGGCGCAGCAACTCGACCACCATCGGCAGACGATCGTCGCCGAGACGCGCGGCCAGGGTGCCGACGCTCAACGCCGCCACTGCCACGCCGGTACGGTCCAGAATCGGCACCGCCACACCCGCCATGCCGTCGAGCACCCCGCTATTGCGGCCCGCGTAACCCAGTTGACGCACGCGTTCGATCTCGGTGCGCAAATACACTTCGTCGAGCACGCCATAGCCACGAATGCGCGGCACGTTAAAACGAATGATCTCTTCTCGCTCCGCTTCCGGCAGGAACGCGAGAATCGCCAGACTCCCCTGACCGACACCCAATGCCACGCGCCCGCCGATATCGCCGGTGAACGAGCGAATCGGAAACGGGCCTTCGCAAATGTCGAGACACACCGCGTCAAAACTGCTTTTGACCAGTAGAAAAATCGTGTCGCCGAGACTCGCGCACAAGCGCAGCAACGCCGGACGGCACAGCGTGCGCATGCCGCTCGGATTGCCCGCCTGCGCGGCGAGCGCGAAGAAATCGACGCTCAGCCGGTACAGCTTCGAATTTTCGTCCTGTTCGACGATGCCCTCGGCAATCAGCGCATGAAGCATGCGGTGCACCGTGCCTTGCGTCAGGCCCACCGCCTTCGCGAGACGCGTGACGCGGCCACCGTCGGGTTGCGCCTCGGATAACGCGCGAATCACCGCAAAGGCACGCTCCAGCATGCCGGGGCCCGGCGCGTTGCCCGTTTCAGCCAGTGCGGAATCGGCATCTCGTTTGGCGGCAGCATTCATCTCCAGCGCTCCGAATTATTTCATTGACCGGAACACTATAGAGGGTTTTATTCCTGAATGGAATCTCCCATGCGCGCCTGCTTCATTCGATCCTCGTCTTTATTCATAGGGATTTTCCGGACATCACGCAGTGGAACAGTTGAAGGCGGTTCCACCAAATACATTCCATACAACGGAATTTTTTTCAATCTTATATCGGCAAACGGAATTTGAAATTGACGTCATGTAATTTGGCTGGATAGAGTCGGCTCCATCGAGGCAGTAGCCGATTGAACCGGTGTCGATCCATCCAAAGGCCATATCATGTCGTTCCTCACACTCACGGACGTCGCGAAATCGTTCGGCGAACTACAGGCAGTCGCCGACGTGAACCTGTCGGTTGAAAAAGGCGAGTTCGTTTCGTTGCTCGGGCCGTCCGGCTGCGGCAAGACCACCACCTTGCAGATGATCGCGGGCTTTGTGGAAACGACGCGCGGGCGCATCACGCTCGACGGCCGCGACATCACGCACATGAAACCGAACCGGCGCGGCCTCGGCATCGTGTTCCAGAGCTATGCGCTGTTTCCGCATATGAGCGTCGCGGACAACGTCGGCTTCGGACTCGAAATGCGCAATGTCGACAAGGCCGAGCGCAAGGAGCGCGTGCGCGAAGCACTGGCGCTCGTGCGGCTCGATACGCTCGCGCACCGCTTTCCGCGCGAACTGTCCGGCGGTCAGCGGCAGCGCGTGGCGATTGCCCGTGCGATCGTGATCGCGCCGCCCGTTCTGCTGCTCGACGAACCGATGTCGAATCTCGACGCCAAACTGCGCGAAGACATGCAGTTCGAACTACGCGCCATCCAGCGCAAGATCGGCACGACCACCATCATGGTCACGCACGACCAGTCGGAAGCGCTGTCGATCAGCGACCGCGTGGTGGTGATGGAAGCCGGCCGCATTACGCAGATCGACACGCCGTACGAAGCCTACGAGCGCCCGGAAAACAGATTCGTCTCGCAGTTCATCGGCAAGGCGAACATGCTGGCCGGCAAAGTCGTGGCGTGCGACGGCGACTCGATCCGCATCGACTTGGGCCACGATCTCGCCGAAACCGGCCGCACCGCGCAACTGCCTCTGCGCGAGCGTGCAATCGGCGTCGGCGACGCAATCACGCTGTGCATTCGTCCGGAGAAGTTACGTCTGTGCGCGCCGAACACCGGACGCTTGAGAGCCACCGTGACGAGCCGCTTCTTCCTCGGCAGCCAATGGCTGTATCGGGTGGATAGCCGGCTTGGCGAAGTGCTGGTGTGCTGCCAGAACGAAGGTACCGAGCCGCTGCCGGAAGGCGCGACGGTCGGGGTCGACTGGAACAGCGAGGCGATCCGCTTCATTCAACGGGATGCGCATCATGGCTAGCACGCTGCCCGCCTCGAAGAACAACAGCATGAAGACCGGGGATGCACGCCGCGCGCCGTGGCACGCCTTCCTGCCGTTGTGGCTGATGTGCGCGCCAGCGTTCCTGCTGTTTGTGGCGCTCGTGCTGGTGCCGCTGTTGATGACCCTGGTACTGACCTTCTACCGCTTCGATCCGTCGAGCGGTCCGATAGCCGCATTCCAGTTCGGCAACTACGCTGAAGTACTGAAATCGTCGTATTTCCACACGATCTTCCTGCGCACGTTCGGCATCGCCTTTCTGACCACCCTGCTGTGCATCGTGATCGGCACACCCGAAGCCTATGTGCTGTCACGCATGCGCGATCCGTATCGCTCGATGTTCCTGCTGATCATTCTCGCGCCGTTGCTGGTTTCGGTCGTGGTGCGCGCGTTCGGCTGGAGCATGCTGCTCAACAGCGGCGGCCTCGTGAATCAGGCATTCGCACTGGTCGGGCTGGGTCCGTACAAGCTCGAATACACCACCTTCGCGATCGTCATTGCACTGGTGCACGTGATGCTGCCGTTCATGGTGATTCCTGTGTGGACCGCGTTGCAGAAGCTCGATCCGCAAACGGAAAATGCCGCGCTGTCGCTGATGGCATCGCCCGCCACGACCTTGCGCCGCATCGTGTTGCCGCAACTCACGCCGGGCATTCTGTCCGGCAGCCTGATGGTGTTTGGCCTCTCGGCGAGCGCGTTCGCGATTCCCGGCCTGCTCGGCGGACGGCGTCTGAAGGTTGCCGCCACCGCGGTCTATGACGAATTCCTCGGCTCGCTGAACTGGCCGCTCGGCGCCACTATCGCGCTCCTGCTGCTGGTCGCGAATCTGATCGTGATGCTCACTTACTACCGGGTTCTGGAACGCAAGTACGCCAGAAGCCTGGGCTGAACCGCGCGAGATCATCATGAGAAAAAACGGCCCCATTGCGCTGATTTTCCACACGCTGGTGATTGCGTTCGTGCTCGCACCGCTCGTGATCGTGGTGCTGGTCGCCTTCACGCCCGACGAAACGCTCACGCTCCCTACGCACGGTTTCTCGCTGCGCTGGTTCCGCGCCATCCTCGACTACCCGGATTTCATCTCGGCGTTCTTCAACAGTCTGAAGCTGGCATTTGCCTCGGCGACCCTCTCGTTGATCGTCGCGTTGCCCGCGGCGCTGGCGATCGGCCGCGCCCGCTTTCCGGGCCGTGCTTTCCTGAACGGCCTGCTGTTGTCGCCGCTGGTGATCCCCGGCCTCGTGCTCGGCATCGCGCTGCTGCGCTTCTTCGCGTTGATCGGCGCGACCGGCTCGTTCGCGTGGCTCGTGCTCGCGCACATGATCATCATCACGCCGTTCGTGATGCGGCTCGTGCTGGCCTCGGTCAGCGGTCTGGACCGCAGCGTCGAACATGCCGCGCACTCGCTCGGCGCCGACGCGTGGACCACCTTCCGCCGCGTCACCTTCCCGATGATTCTGCCGGGCATTACCGGTGGCTGGCTGCTCGCGTTCATCAACAGTTTCGATGAACTGACCATGTCGATCTTCGTCACCTCGCCGCAAACCGTCACGCTGCCGGTTCGCATGTACATGTACGCGACCGAATCGATCGATCCGATGATGGCCTCCGTCTCCGCGCTGGTGATCTTCATCACCGCCGGTGCGATGCTGCTTCTCGATCGCGTCTATGGGCTCAACCGGATTCTGATCGGCCAGCACTGATGTCTTCTACCGCTCTCTCACCCATGCCGTCGAATTTGCCGTCTTCCGAACCTGCCGTGCCAAAGCGCGATGCGCAATTCGTTCGCGTCGCGGAGACGCAGCGCGAAGCGCTCAGCTTTTTTATCGACGGTCACGAAGTCACCGCCTTGCAGGGCGACACACTGCTCACCGCCGTGCTGATGCAACAACGCCGCGTGCGCGAAAGCGAATTCAGCGGCGCACCGCGCGCCGGCTTCTGCCTGATCGGCGCTTGCCAGGACTGCTGGATGCGTACCGAAGACGGGATGCGTTTGCGCGCGTGCTCGACGCCGGTGACGCAAGGCATGCGGGTCGTCACGCGGTTTGCGGGAACGGCTTGCGTGACTGCATCGGCAACGCCCGCTGCAACGGCCGCCTCTGCCGCCTCTGCCGCGACGGTAAACGGAGACCCGCAATGAGCGACGATCACCGCGTGGTTATCGTCGGCGCTGGACCGGCCGGCGTGCGCGCCGCCGAAACCCTGGTTGCCGCCGGCATCAAACCCATCGTGCTAGATGAAAATGCCCGTTGGGGCGGCCAGATCTATCGTCAGCCTCCGGCGAACGGCGCGTTCCAGCGCTCGAAAAAAACGCTGTACGGCTTTGAAGCGCGCAAAGCCGACGCGCTGCATACGACGATGGCAGCGCTTCTTCCGCACCTCGACTATCGCCCCGACACGCTGGCCTGGGCTTGTGAAGCGGGCCGGCTCGATACGCTGCATGCGGGACGGGAAATCAGCGTGCCGTTTTCGCATCTGATCATCGCCAGCGGCGCCACCGATCGCGTATTGCCGGTACCGGGTTGGACGCTGCCCGGGGTCTACACGCTGGGCGCGGCGCAAGTCGCCCTGAAGGCACAGGGCTGTGCGATCGGACAGCGCGTGGTGCTCGCCGGCACCGGACCGCTGCTCTATCTGGTCGCCTATCAGTACGTGAAAGCCGGCGCACAGGTGGTCGCCGTGCTCGACACGAGCCCGCTGTCGCAGCAGGTTGCCGCGACGCCGAAGCTCGCGCGGCAGGCCGCTACGTTCGCCAAAGGACTTTATTACGTCGCCTGGCTGAAACTGCGCGGCGTGCGGATCGAACGCGGCGTCAGCCTCATCGGGATCCGCGGTGAACACGGTGTGAGCGGCATTGAATGGCGTGCCTCAAGCGGCCACCCGACGGCCGAAATCATTCCGTGCGATGCCGTCGGCATCAGTTTCGGCCTTAAGCCCGAAACCCAACTCGCCGATCTCGCCGGATGCCGCTTCCGTTTCGATACGCACAATCGTTGCTGGCTACCCGAACTCGACCCTGCCGGCCGCAGCACCGTGCGCGGCATCTATCTGGCGGGCGACGGCGCGGGCATTGCCGGTGCCGATGCGGCCGAACTCGCCGGTCGCCGCACGGCGCTGGCGCTGCTCGACGATCTCGGCATCGCCCATCCACGTGGCCAGGGCATGCAAAGCGCGGCCGCCCTCGAGCGCAGCCTGCAACGTATCGCGGTATTTCGCCAGGGCATCGAAGCCGCGTTTGCCCTACCCGCGCAATGCGCGGCGCAATGGCCCGACGACATGACCGTATGCCGCTGCGAAGAAATCGATGCGGGCACGTTGCGGCGCTGCATCCGGGGTGGCGAAGCGAACGAGATCAATCGCCTGAAAGCGCTCACGCGAGTCGGCATGGGCCGCTGCCAGGGACGCATGTGCGGTGAGGCTGCCTTGACGCTGCTGGCGCAGGAAACGGGCAAACCGCTTGACGCCGTGGGCCGCTTGCGCAGCCAGCCCCCGGTCAAACCGATTCCACTCTCGCCTGCCCTGTATGCCGAGGGCGTCGTCGACATTCCGGAGGAGGCGCGCGATGAGTGAGTCCTTGCACTACGACGTCGCGATCGCGGGCGGTGGCCTGGTCGGCTCATCGGCGGCGTTGGCGCTGGCGCAGCGCGGTTTGCGCGTCGGCCTGTTCGAGCGGCGTTATTGCGGCGCGCAGGCAAGCGGCGTGAACTACGGTGGCGTGCGCGTCCAGGGACGTCCGGCCGAACAGATGCCGCTCGCCATGCGGGCGCGGCGCATCTGGAATCGTTTGCCGGAACTGATCGGCATCAACGGCGAATTCACCGTGTCGGGACATTTGCGGCTGGCGCGCAGCGAAGCCGATCTTGCCGCGCTCGAAGCCTGGGCGGAGATGGCGCGCGGCCACGGACTGCAAGCGCAGATAATCGGTGGCGCCGCCTTCCGGCAACGCTATCCATGGCTGGGCGCTGCGGCGATCGGCGGCTCGCTGTGTGCGACCGACGGTCATGCGAACCCGCGCCTGGTGTCGCCGGCATTCGCACGCGCGGCGCGAGCCGCTGGCGCGGACGTGCGCGAGCAAACCGAACTGACCGAAATCAGTCACGACGGCACACGCTTCCAGTTACGCGCAGGCGATATGCGTATTAGCGCCGACTGGCTGATCAATTCCGCCGGCGCATGGGCGAATACGGTGGCCGGCTACTTCGGCGAAACCGCGCCGATGAAACCGATCTACCCGAACATGTGGGTCACCGAACCGCTGCCGCTTTTCATCACGCACAACCTCGGCGTGTACGGCGGCGGCATCTACGCACGGCAGGTGGCGCGCGGCAATTGCGTGATCGGCGGCGGCCGCGGACACGGCGACGGCGAATACGGTCAACCGTCGACGGAAACGACCCGCGCCGTGATGCGCGACGCGTGCGCCCTGCTGCCCGGACTGCGCGAGGCGCTGCTGATCCGCACATGGAGCGGCGTGGAAGGCGAAACGCCCGACAGCAATCCGATCATCGGAGCAAGCCGCACAGTACCGCGTCTGTTGCATGCGTTCGGTTTTTCGGGTGGTGGATTTTTGCTGGCGCCGGGGGTCGGCGAAATCCTCGCGGATCTCGTGATCGACGGCGCCACGGCCACTCCGCTCGACGCTTTTTCCATCGATCGCTTCGCGGCTGTTGCTGCGTCGTCCGTCGCCTAATTACCGCGTGGTTTGTTGCCCGGTCATCGCCCCGTTATCGTTTAGTGAAACTCAGGAGCCTCACAATGAAACTGCTGAAGACGATCGCGGCGCTCGCCGCACTGTGCGCATTCAGTGCCGCTGCGCCGGCATGGTCGGAGACCAAAACGATCTACATCGGCATGAACGGCGGTCCGATGGAGAAGGCTTATACGAGCCAGGTCCTGCCCGACTTCGAGAAAGCCAACAATGTCAAAGTGGTGGTGGTGCCCGGCACTTCGTCGGACATTCTCGCCAAGCTGCTTGCCAACAAGGCCAATCCGCAGATCCATGTGGTGTTTCTCGACGACGGCGTGATGGCACGCGCCGTCAGCATGGGCGTGTGCAAGAAGCTCGACGACTCGCCGGTGCTCAAGGAGCTCTACCCGTTCGCGCGTATGAAGGACGACATGGGCGCGGGCGTGCAACTCGGCATGACCGGCATCGCGTACAACAAGAAGCTGTTCGCTGAAAAAGGCTGGGCGCCGCCGACTTCGTGGATGGACTTTGCCGATCCGAAGTACAAGGGCAAAGTGGTATTCCAGTCCGCTTCGAGCAGCACCTTCGGCTTGCACGGCTTCCTCGCGATCAACCGTTTGATGGGCGGCAGCGAGCAGAACGTCGAACCGGGCTTCACGAAATGGGCGAGCACCGTCGGCCCGAACGTCGTGGAGTACGTGCCGAACTCGGCGAAAATTTCCGAAATGGTCCAGACCGGCGAAGCGGGCCTGTTCCCGTTGACGCCGACTGCCGTCAGCGATCTGCAGGACAAGGGCATTCCGGTCGGCTATGTGAATCCCAAGGAAGGACCGGTGTTGCTGCTGGTCGACCTGTGCGTGGTCAACAACAACCCCGATCCGCAACTGGCGCAGAAACTCGCGCAGTTCCTGCTGTCCGCGCCGGCTCAGACAAAAGCCGCCGAGGCCGGCAAGCAGATTCCGACCAACCGCCTCGCGAAGATGACGCCGCCGATGCAGCAAAGCCTCGGCAGCGTCGACGACCTGGTGAAGAAAGTGACCGTGGTGGATTGGGACACGATCAATGCGCACCGCGCGCAGTGGGATACGCGCTGGAACAGACAGATCGAGCGTTGATCAGAAGATCACCGAAATCGCCACGCCCAGCCAGATCGACAGAACGCCCGCAAGAAACATGTGCCGTGCAATACGGATGCGGGCGTCGCTGGTTTCCGGTTCGACCGGGCTGGTCGCGACCCACGGCACAAGGCCGAGACAGCCGAAGCCGATCATCGCGAACAGGAACACGAAGACGTCGGACGTTTGCCATTTCGTCTGATCGTACAGGCCCCAGTAGCCGAGAAAAACAATGCCGATCGAGAAGATCGTCGCCGAAGCGGCACTGAGCGCGGGTACGGATCCAGTTGGACTCGGCATGGCTTTACCTCCGAACGTTTAGGCTGCAGTGGCCACCCTGATCGCCCGCGCACCGGTCATTCAGGAGGTACGGGTCTGCCTCGCTTCATACGTCTTCAGATGACTATAGGCGATACGCAGCAGCGACAAGCCGTGCTCGCCCTTCTGCGCGTCGCCGCCACGCGAAATCAGATCGCCGAGAATGTGATCGGCCTCGGTGTGCGAGTGGTTCTCGACGTCGCGCAACATCGAAGCGGTCAGCGGCGACGGCGTAAACAGCGTTTGGGTGGCTCTCGCGTCGAAATCGGGGCCCATCGTGAAGCCGTTGTGTTCCGCGACTCCGCGGCACTCGCCGAGCAGGTTTTCGATGATGCGCTTGCCATCCGGCGCCGCCAGAATATCGCCGACCGAACCGCGCATCAAGCACGTACTGGCCGCCAGTGTGGCGAGGAACACCCACTTTTCCCACATGCGCAGCAGGATGTTGTCGCTGACCACCGCGTCGAAGTTCGCGCCGGCCATTGCCTCCGCGATCGCCTGGACACGCTCGGACGCGCCGCCCTCCAGTTCGCCAAATGTGATCGCGTGCGTTTCGTTCAGATGCACGATGTGCTGATCCGCGTTGAGCGTCGCCGCGATCACGCATTGACCGCCCAGCACACGTGACGCACCGAACTTTTCCTTGAGCACGTCGATATGGCGCATGCCGTTGAGCATCGGCAGAATCAGCGTCGATTCGCCGACCAGCGGTGCGAAGGAATCGATCGCGTCGTCAAGACTGTAGGCTTTGCAGCTCAGCAGCACCAGATCGAACGGCTCAGCGACAACACCGGCGAGAATCGTCTTGACGTCCAGCAGGGTGAGATTGCCACGCGGGCTGTTGATGACAAGCCCGTCACGGGCGAGTTTTTCCGCCCGGCCCGCACGCACGAGGAAAGTCACGTCCTGGCCCGCCGCCGCGAGACGTCCGCCGAAATAGCCGCCTACGGCACCCGCCCCCACTACTAGAATTCGCATCTTTTGCCTCTCGATAGATTTGGGTCACGCGCACCGGGTCGATCAGCCAGCGCTTTGAGAACCGCGTACGCAGCACGTCTGCAGAAATGTAGCAAAGATTGACGATGCGCATCGGCCAGCGTGGCGGACCGGTTTGCTGCAATGCACTGTGCGTTACGTCAGATCAATCGGCGCGCCGCCAGTTCGTTCCCGGATGGTTTTACAGCGTGCCGCAGACGGTGCCCTCGTAAAGCGCGAGCATGCCGGGCACATCCACGTCGAGACAAACCACGGCCTCGGGCCGGCTGTCCCAATCCGGCGCGGGCACCGGCATCGTGGAAGGCTTCTGGATGCTTTGGCCCACCGCGATACCGTCCGTCAGCACCCGTACCGGCCCACTGCGAACCGTATAGAGATGCGGCGCCAGCACATAGGCGACCGCCGAAGAATCGTGTACGTAAATACCCTTGAGCTGCGCGCTTTGCTCATGAAAGGCCTGGTAGTGCCGCGACACGTCCCACACGAATTGCCCGGCCGCACCGCCGCGATCGCGCAGCGACGCCAGATAGCCCTCGCTCATGATGGTGCGCTGCGTGACGTCGAGGCCCACGATCACCACCGGCCACGGCGCGCCGAACACGATATCGGCCGCATCGGGATCGCCGAGGAGGTTCGCCTCGGCGGCGGGCGTTACGTTGCCGAGCACGCCATCCGTGCCGAACGCGCCACCCATCACGACCACCTGTTTGACGAGCGAAGCGATCCGCGGATCGTCGGTCAGCGCCAATGCCAGGTTCGTCAGCGGTCCGACGGCAATCAAGGTGACTTCGCCGGGATGCGCGCGCACGGTGTCGATGATGAAGCGGTGCCCGGGGCGCGCGTCGAGCGGGGCTTCAACGCCGGCTTCGATCGTGATGTTGCCGAGGCCGTTATCGCCATGAATCCACGCGAGCGGCTCGGGCGCGGCGCGCCTGAGCGGTGCGGCGGCGCCCTGCGCTACGGGCACGCCCGGCGCGAACCGCCCGGCGAGAAAACGCGCGTTACGCGTGGTGGTCTCGATCGTGGCGTTGCCGAATACGCTCGTGAGCCCCAGCAAATCGATGTCCGGATGCAGCGCCTGAAAAACCAGCGCCATCGCATCGTCCACGCCGGGATCGGTGTCGTAGATAACCTTATGCCTGCTCATAGATAGAACGCATCCGGCAATTGTTCACGGGCGGTGGTGTCGCGCGTCGCGCCATGCAGGTTGCCGAGCCGGATCGGCAATTCGGGGCCGCCCAGTTCGATGATCACCTGGCGGCACGCGCCGCACGGTGCGATCGGGCCATCCGTATCGCCGATTACGGCGAGCGCGGCGAACTGGTCGCGTTGATAGCCCGCGGCAATCGCACTGAAAAACGCCGTACGTTCGGCGCAATTACACAACCCGTACGAAGCGTTCTCGACGTTGCAGCCGTCGAACACCGTGCCGTCTCTGGTCAGCAACGCCGCGCCGACCTTGAACTTCGAATAGGGCGCATAGGCCTTTTCTCGCGCCGCAGCCGCGCGTTCCAGCAGTTGTTCCATGTTCATGCAATATCCTCGATTCAATTCAGCGTCAGGAACATGCCCGCAATCGTGGCGCTCATCAGGTTCGAGAGCGTCGCGGCGAGCACCACACGCAAGCCATAGCGCGCGACTTCGGCGCGGCGTTCCGGCGCGACGGCGCTAAAACCACCCGTCAGCACCGCGATCGACGCAAAGTTCGCGAAGCCGCACAGCGCAAACGACAGAATAGCAAGGGTACGCGGATCGAGCGCGTGCAGGCCGGCGGCGCTCACGCTCGCGGCATCTTTCAGATACGGCGACAGCGATGCATAAGCCACGAACTCGTTCAGAATGATCTTCTGGCCAAGGAAATTGCCGGCGATGCTGGCTTCGCTCCACGGCACGCCGATCAGGTACGCAAGCGGCGCGAATACCGTTCCGAGCACCGACTGCATCGACAGTTGCGGATGACCGAACCAGCCGCCTATGCCGCCGACAATACCGTTGAGCAACGCGATCAGGCCGACGAACGCAATCAGCATTGCGCCGACCATCACCGCGATTTTCAGGCCCACGGTCGCGCCCGAACTCGCGGCTTCGATCACATTCGCGGGACGCTTTTCGTCAAAGCTGAGGTGCTCGAGATGCACGCGGCTCGGTTCGGTGCTCGGGTGAATGATCTTGGCGAACAGCAAGCCGCCGGGTACCGCCATGAAAGACGCGGCCAACAGATAATCCACCCGCACACCGAGACCCGCGTAGCCCGCCAGCACCGATCCGGCAATCGCCGCCATGCCGCTCGACATCACCGCGAACAGTTCGGCGCCGGTCATGTCGCGCGTGAACGGCTTGACCACGGCAGGCATTTCGCTCTGCCCCAGGAAGATCGTGGTCACAGCCGAGAACGATTCGAGCTTCGATACGCCGAGCAGTTTCTGGAATATCGTACCGAGCACGAGCACGATCCAGCGCATCACGCCGATGTAGTACAGCACCGAAATGAGCGCGGTAACGAAGATGATGGCCGGCAGCACCCGCACCGCGAACACAAAGCCGCCGTCGCCGAAGATCTGGAACATCTTCGACTGCACGAGGCCGCCAAACAGGAACTCGATGCCCGCGTTGCCATAGTCGAGCACGTGATTGACGCCCGACGCAGCGGCCGAGAGAACCGTCTTGCCGAGCGGCACGAAGAGTATGAAAGCGCCGATACCGATCTGCGCAAGCAGCGCCGGGATGACAGTCCGCAAGCGGATGGCGCGCCGGTTGGTCGAAAAGATGAAAGCGATAAGCAACAGTACGGCAATCCCAAGGACGTTTCGTGCGATCAGTGCCATATCTCTTGATGTTCTCGTGAAAGTGGCAGTGATGCTAAACGAAACCGGTGCCGGAAAAAACTCTAAACATTGCGCTGCCCGCATCTGACCGGCTCATGCTCCTCAAAGTCATTCATCGAGGCGGTCATTGTTGGATCAACGCCGTTCAGGTACGCTCACGCCAAAGGTGTTTCCCGCTCCGCTCCCGGCCTTCCCGCAGCCTGGGTGCTCCGCGCCCACCATCGGCCTCAACGCCAACCTCGCCAGCCTCAAATCCGGCGGTCCGCTGCTGATGCGTTTTCCCGGCCTCGTGATCGGCCTGCCGGTTCTGCAAAATTCGGTGGGCATCGCCCTCACTTATGTATTAGGCATTGATCCGCTGTACGGTTTGCTGGTCGGCTCGATCACGCCGTCGCGCTGCTCGGCAACGTGAGCCTTGCGCTGTTGCTACCGATCTTTCATTAGCCGGTCTCACAGCGCTTCCAGCGCCAGCGCAATCCCCTGGCCGCCACCGATACACAACGTAACGATGCCTCGCTTCAAGCCGTCGCGGCGCATCGAATGCAGCAGGCGTGTCGTCAATACCGCACCGGTCGCGCCGATCGGATGGCCGTGCGCGATCGCACCGCCTTGCACGTTGATCAGCTCATCCGCGATGCCAAGTCTGCGCGCTACCGCGATCGGCACGGCAGCGAAGGCTTCATTGATCTCGAAGCGTTCGACGTCGCCGAGTTCCCAACCTGCGCGCGCCAGCGCCATTTGCACGGCGGGCACCGGACCGAGGCCGAACATGCCCGGCTCGACGGCCGCGACGCCATACGCCACCAGCCGCGCGAATGGCTCGATGCCGCGCGCCTCGGCGAACCCGCGCTCAGCGACCAGCATGGCGGCCGCTCCGCTGTTTAATCCCGGCGCGTTGCCCGCGGTAATCGTGCCGTCCGGACGAAATGCCGGACGCAATCTGGCGAGCGTTTCGACCGTGGTGTCCGGGCGCGGCTGCTCGTCGCTCGCAAAATGCTGCGGACCTTTACGCCCCGGAATTTCCACCGCCACCAGTTCAGCATTGAAATCGCCGCGCGCCTGCGCCTCGGCAAAGCGCTGCTGAGAACGCGCGGCCCAACGGTCCTGCGTTTCGCGCGTGAGGTCGAACTGCGCGACGAGATCTTCGGTATGCCACCCTGAATGCTCGCCGGAGAAGGCGTCGTTCAGGCCGTCGCGCAGCAGGCTGTCATGGACTTGCGCGTTACCCATCCGATAGCCCCAGCGGCTGCCGTCGAGCAGATAGGGCGCGCGGTCCATGTTTTCCATACCGCCGGCCACGCTTGCGTCGCCCAGGCCAAGCCAGACTTCCTGGGCCGCGGACGCAATTGCCTGCGCGCCCGAACCGCACACACGATTGACCGTCAATGCAGGCACAGCGACCGGCACGCCGCCGCCGATCGAAGCCTGGCGCGCCGGATTCATCCTGTTGCCGGCCTGAATCACGTTGCCCATCACCACCGAGGCCAACGCGGCCGGATCAAGACCGCTGCGCCGCAGCGTCTCACGCACCGCCACCGCGCCCAGTTCGGTTGCGGGCACTTCTTTCAGCGATCCGCCGAACGCGCCAATCGGCGTTCTCACCGGATTGCAGATCACCACTTCCCGTGTACTCATGATTCATCTCCAGTTGGCCTGCCTGATTCACCTACGCCACCCACTCCACCCATTTCATCCATTCCACCGCCACGTCCGCGCGCATCAATTCGACGATGCCGCCGTGACCGTTTCGGGAACATCCCAGCCCCCGCCGAGCGAGCGGTACAGCGCGACCGCCGCGAGCGCATGTTCGCGTTTGGCCTGATTCAGGGACTCCGCGTCGCGCAGATACGCCTCCTGCGCGGCAAGCACGTCGAGAAAATCCGTCGCGCCGCCCTTGTAGAGTTCGCTCGACAAATGCAGCGCCTGGTTCGATGCATCGAGCGCGCCACCCAGCCGTTGCACCTGCACCGCGCCGCTCACCAGCTCGCTGCGGTTGTCCTCGATCTCCTTGAGCGCCTGCAACATGGTTTGCTGCAAGCCGAGTTGCGACTCGCGCATCCGGCTCTCGCTCGCGTCGATATTCGCGGTGATACGGCCGGCATTGAAGATCGGACTCGTCGCGTTCAACGCGGCGCTGAAGAGGTTATCGGTCAGCGTCGGCAAGCCGAGATAGGACGAGGCCAACAGACCGTCGGCGAGATTGAGCTTGAACTGCGGATAGCGCTGCGCTTTCGACACACCCACTTCCGCCGCGCGCTGTTCGACCATGGCGTAGGCATTGCGTACGTCGGGCCGCTGCAACAGCGCCTCGGACGGCAGCGTCTGCGGTACGCTTTGTGCCGGCACCGGAATGTCATGCGCCTGATGCGGATCGGCCAGCATCAAACCGTCGACGCTCTCCGGCGTGCGTCCCGAATAGACCGCGATCAGACTCAGTTGATGCTGCACGGTCGACTGCACGCGCGGAATCTGCGCCTGCAGATCCTGTAACTGATTCTGCGCACGCGCGACGTCGAGTTGCGTTGAGAGTCCATAACGCAAACGCTGCTGCGTAAGTTTCAACGCGCGGGCGCGAATCTGTTCGTTGTCGCTGAGAATCTGCAATTGCGCCTGCGCCCAGCGCAGATCGATATATGCCGCCGCTGTATTCGCCGCGAGTGCCAGACGCAGTTGATTCAAGGCCGCTTGCCGCCCCGACACTTGCGCCTGTGCCGCGAGAACGGCAAGACGTTCGCCGCCAAACACGTCCGGTGTCCAGCTCGCCGTCACGCCGATGCCGGCCTGACGCACATAGCCGAGCGGTGGCGGCGTATTCTGCCGGGAGTCCGCTGCATTCGCGCTCGCATCCAGTTCGGGCAGCAACGCCGCGCGATTTTGCGTCGCGATATCCTGCGCCTGCTTGACGCGTTCCACTGCGGCTTGCACATCGAGATTGCCCGTCAGCACGGAGTCCACCAGTTGATGCATGACAGGATCGCCGAATTGCGTCCACCACGCGTCCGCATTGACGCTGTCTTGAGGCGCATCGACATTCCACGCGGCCGGCGCGATGGTCTGAACCGACTGTTTCAGGTCCGCATGCGTTTCCGGTTGCACCGCGCATGCCGCGAGTGTCAGCAACGCCGCGCTCGCGAGTACTTTGAGAACAAATGGTTTCATGCTGGATTCCTCAATGAGCGTCGGGCGGCGGCGCGGTGTTGCCGAATGGGCGAGAGAGCAGCACGCTTAGCAAGCCGACCACAAAACAGAGCGACAGCGCAAAAAACGTATCGGAGAACGTAAGTACGAGCGCTTCGCGCATTAGCAGTGCATGCAACTGCCCGAGGCCCGCATTGGCCGCATTCAGCGCATCCCCGCCGACTTGCGCAAAATGCGCGCTTTGCCGCTGCAAGATCGATTCGACGACCGGACGGCCCGCGCTCAAATGTTCGTCGAGCCGCTCGTAGTGGAGATTCAAGCGGTCGTTGAGCATGGTGCTGCTCACTGCAATGCCGATTGCACCGCCCAGATTGCGCATCAGATTGAACAGCCCGCTGGCGGACCGCAGTCTCGACATCGGCAACGAACCGAGCGCCATCGTGACGATGGGTGGAATGCAGAACTGCTGGCCGATGCCACGCAACGCCTGCGGGATCAGCAGCTCCTGCCAGCCCCATTGATTGGTCAGCGGCACATACAGATAACAGCCGACGCCGAACAGCACGAGGCCGAACACCAGCAGGATCCGCATGTCGACGAAGCGCGCGACCACCGAATAGGCAACCATCGCGACCAGCTGAAAACAGCCGACCGACAGCAACGCCACGCCGATCTGCAACGAATCGAACCCGCGCACACGCGACAGGAACAAGGGCGTAAGAAACACCGCGCAGAAGATCCCGATGCCGGTGATGAACGACAGCAGGCTGCCAATGCCGAAGTTGCGGATCGCCAATGCGCGCAAATCGACGATCGGCTCCTTCGCGGTAAACGCATGCACGATGAACAGGAACCCGCTGATCGCGGCGATCCATGTGCACGTCACGATCACGTCGTCGCCGAACCAGTTCTTGCGTGGTCCCTCTTCCAGCACATATTCAAGGCAGCCGAGAAAACCGGACATCAGAAGGATGCCGAGGTAGTCGCCCTTCTTCAGCAGAGACAGATCGACGTTGTCGAAGTGCACGTACTTCGGCACCATCAGCGTCACGGCCAGGCCCGGCACCAGGTTCAGATAGAACAACCAGTGCCATGACCATTGCGACGTGATCCAGCCGCCGATCACCGGGCCGACGGTCGGTGCGAGCGTGGCAAGCGCGCTGATGGTAGTGGACGCAATCAGGCGCTGCTTGCCGGGGAACAGCACGAACGCCGTGGTGAACACCGTCGGGATCATCGCGGCGCCGAGCGCGCCCTGCAAACCGCGGAACAGAATCATCGAGTTGATGTCCCACGCGAGACCGCACAGCATGCTGGTCACCGTGAAGCCGAGCGCGGAGAACGCGAACACCCAGCGCGTCGAGAATACGCGGGTGAGCCAGCCGGACATCGGAATCACCAGAATCTCAGCGATCAGATACGAGGTCTGTACCCACGAGAGCTCGTCCTGGCTCGCGGACAAACCGCCGCCGATATCCTTGAGCGACGACGCAACGATCTGAATATCGAGCGTCGCCATGAAAAACCCAATGCACATCAGCGTGAACGCAAGGACTTTGGTTCGCGTCGGCAGGTCGGCGGGATTGGTGAGAACCTGGGTCATGACGGTTCATCCACGCGCCGGCGTGTTGCCGGCATCGACATGCACCTTCACCGTCGCCGAGAGTCCAGGCCGCAGCACGCCTTGCATGTCCTTAGGCACATCGAGACGCACGCGCACCGGCACGCGCTGCACGATCTTCGTAAAGTTGCCGGTGGCGTTCTCGGCCGGCAGCACGCTAAAAGTCGCGCCGGTCGCGGGTGCAAGGCTCTCAACCACGCCGTGAAGCCGTTGGCTCGATGCATCCAGATCGACATCCACACGGTCCCCCACATGCATCTTCTTCAACTGGTCTTCCTTGAAGTTGGCGTCGACCCACAGTCCGCTCGACGGCACCACGGTCAGCAGCGATACGCCCGTGTTCGCCAGCAGGCCGACGCGCGCGGTGCGATTGCCGACGTAACCGTCGATCGGCGAGCGGATCGTCGTGTACTCCACATTCAATGCCGCAACCCGTTGCGCCGCCTGTGCGGTGGCGATGCGCGCCTCGGCGTCGCCGATCTGCGCGTCGAGTACGGCGATCTGCCGCTGCGCTGCAATCAGCGCCGCGCTGCTGCGGTCGACCGCGGCATGCGCCTTGGACAGATCGGCGTCCGCACGCTCCACGACCTGGTTCGATACGGCGTCGTCCTTCACCAGTTCGCGATAGCGCAACTGATCGGCGGCGCTGCGCGTCAACTCGGCGCCGGACGCGCGAACCTCGGCGGCCTGCTCGTTGATGGTGGCAAGCTGCAAGGATTTCTTCGCCTGCAATTCGGTGACGGCCGCCTGTGCGCTCTCCACTTCCGCGCTGGCCTGCGCGAGCCGAGCGTCGTAATCGCGCGCATCGAGGCGGATCAACACCTGATTCGCGTGGACAAACTGGTTGTCGCGCACCAGTACATCCGTCACGAAGCCGTTCACTTTCGGCGACATCACGGTCACATCGCCACCGACGTAGGCATCGTCCGTCGTTTCGACAAAACGGCCGACGAAGAACCAGTACGACGCAGCCAGCGCGAGCACGGCAAGCACCGCGATGATCGCGAGCAGCATCCATGGAATGCGCCGCGCCGGTTTGGCGGCGTTGGCCGCGCTGGGCGGCGCAATTGTTGAAGGTGTAGTGGACATGATTGTCGTCTGTGTGTATGCACTCGTTGCGTTGAAAAAACAGCGCGTGACAGCGCGCCGCCCGTGAGTCGCCGTACTTGCGACGGCTAGATTGAATCCCGTGTGATGGCGAACAATTCGCCTCGCAGCGCCGCCGCGCGCCTTTCGCCGAACCGGTGCTCGAATTCGGCCTGGGCGGCATGCCAATGTTCACGTCCTGCCTGGAGACGCTGCTCGCCTGCTGCAGTCAGCGCGATCGTCAGCGCCCGCGCGTCGGCACCGAGTGCCTCGCTCGACACCAGACCATTGCGGCGTAGCGGCTGGATCGTGCGGACCAGCGTGGTGCGCTCCATGCGCATGGCTTCGGCCATCTGTTTCATCGTCATCGGTCCGGTGCGCTTGAGCCGCCCCAGCAGTGAAAACTGTGTGATGGTCAATCCGACATTCGCCAGATGCCGGTCGTATATCTGCGACACATAGCGTGCGGCCTGGCGAATCGCAAAACAGTCGTCGTCGAAGAGCCCATCCATCGTTGCACGTCCCATTCGTGAGTGCGTATGCACACAATCAGGCAGACCAACGCTCGTTGAAACGAGCCGATCCATTCTGTCTATCCGGTGATGCTGAACAACTCGGCGCGCAGCGCTTTTGCACGCGCGTGGCCGAACTTTTCCTCGAACTCGTCCTGCGCAGCACGCCATGCAATGGCCGCCTGATCGAAGGTGGCTTCGCCCTGCTTCGTGAGACTGAACAGAAACGTGCGGCCGTCATGCTCCGCGGCTTCCGCGACCACCAGCCCGTCGCGTTGCAATGGCTTCATGGCACGGACCAGCGTGGTGCGCTCCATGACCATGGCATCGGCGAGATCCAGCATCGTCAGGTTCGGCGTTCGCGCGAGCCTCGCGAGAATCGTGAACTGCGCCGCCGTCAGCCCGACTTGGCCAAGATGGCGCTCGTAAATCTGCGTGACGTGCCGGGCCGCCTGGCGCAGCGCGAAACAATTGCATTCGTCGTAAGAGAGAGGACGGTTCATGGTAGGCAGTCTATATGTGCATACGCACAGAGTCAAGTTTGCTCGCGTTGAACACTGTGTTGCGAAATCTGCTCAGCGCGCAGGTCCGTAGCGAAGGTTCATACATACGTCCGTTTGAAATCCCGATGTAAGGCCCATGGCACGGCGATAAAATCCATGGCTCGAGTTTGGATTACTGCCACTATATACAAGTTCGCAGCAGCGGCTTAATGTTCACCCGCAAACATTAAATCTAATAACAGGCCAAGGAGACATTAATGTCATCCATAACAACTCCGGCGAGATTCGCAATCCGGATTGCATACGCCGTATCGATTATCTGCATTAATTCCATTGCCGCTACGGCTTATCCAGCTTGCCTGACCTGATAAAACGGCCTACGCCTCGGCCGCTGGTGCAGGCATGCGTCGGAGATGGCTTGCGAGCCTGTTTACGCGTATTTAAATCGGCCCATGGCGGCGATCCGGCTAAGGGCGTCCGATATTGGACGGGCATGACCGCACCGAGTCGCATTACTCGTCTGGCGAGGTAAAAAGCAAGCCGATACGTGGCTTCAGCCATTCAGACGGCAAGCAGAATCCCGGCTAATCAAGCCGCCTGATCGGGGTCATTGCAGCAGACGAATTAATAACGAACGACGATTCATGAGGAGACAAACAAAATGGCATTCAAACAGCGCGGCGGTTCATCCGTCGCGACACGCGTCGCCACGCTCGTGCTGCCTGTGGCGGCGGCAAATCCGACGACCCGGCAGCCGTAGCGGTACCGCAATGCTCGGGCAGTTCCTGCCCGCCGCAAGGTCAGCCGGCCGGCACCCCGGTTGTCGGCGCCAGGCTGTGCCCCGACACGCTCGACTATTCGACGACCTATACCGGCGGCTCGGGCAGCGGCGAATACATCAAGATGAAATTCGATTCGACGAAGAAGCAATACCAGATGACCTTCATCGAATCGGCCGTGCCGACTTCGGCGGGCCAGGTCAACAGCACGCGGGCCGGCATGACGATCACCGGCGACTACGACAACCCGAGCGGTGCATTTGCGCTGCCGACCGCCGAACAGAACCGCTGCGCGATCATGCTGAAGAACGGCAAGACCGCCGACGGCAGCTACAGCGTCACGATCAATCCGCAGGACCCGCCGATGCTGTTCGTCGGCCAGGGGATCATCGGCGGCGGGATTCCAGGAGCGACGATTCAGTTCGACGGACTCGAACCCTTCCCCGGATTTCTGATTGGTGCCGTGCCCTCGCGCACGTTCGACTCGTATCCGTTCCTCGGCTTCAGCGAAACCGTCACCGACTTCAAGCAGGTGGCCGGCGCATATAACGAACTGGGATTCCGCGTCAACCCGGAAGGCAGCTTCGCGCAGAGCGCCGACGGCCAATCGATGACCGGCTGGTCGCCGACCGCGATTCAGGCCAGCGAGACCCTCAACGCGGACGGCTCCTGTACAGCCGATTCGTCGCTGTACTCGTGCGCGATGACCGGCACGCCGTGGACGCTGCGCACCAATGCCGATGGCACGCCGGACAACGTGTTCGTCAGCGCGAGTTCGCCGCTGTCCCTGAGTTATCCCGCCGTCGGCGTGGGCGTGCTGCAACTGCTCTTCTCGCAAAGCCAGGCGCACGGCATCATGATCGTCGGCAAGGTGAACAACCAGCTCGTGCCGGTCGTGATTCGCGTCGGCTATGCCCATACCGATGCGAATCCGCTCAATATCACGAACAACGCGCTCGACGATCAGCTCGGCATCTCGCTGCTGGCGCCCGCCACGAAGATCGACCAAACGGCGCTGAGCGGCGGATACATCGGCGCCAACAGCGCTTCGGCATGCGGCGTGGTGACCAGCATCGGCCAGGGTTCCAGCGCGATCTACTTCAACGGGCAGTTGGTCTATGTGGCCGTGGGCACGTGCGGCGACGGCAGCGCCTCGTTCAATGCCGGGGTGAACTACGGCGCCACGTTGTTCCAGAGTCCGTCGGCCGCGTTGCTGAATCCGTTCACCTCGGCGTTGTCGAGCAACTTCTCGCTCGACTTCACCCAGACCCAGCCGGGTCTCGTCAAGGTGACCGCGAACAAGGACCTGATGTCCGGCGGCACGGCTATCTACAAGGCGGGGGACACCGGCGTGATGGTGAGGGTGGGCCCGGTGTACGGTCTGCTGATGAACGGGGTCAATCAGCCCAGCTTGACCTACGATCCGGCGAACTATGCCGGCAAGGTGAATCCGTTTCTTTCGATTGGGGCGTTTGTGCAGTAGGTACGCGCTGCTGAAACGGAAAACGGCTCACTGGAGTAATCCGTGAGCCGTTCTGTTTTAGCGACCTGCTTCGCCCCCGCGCATTGCTGCGCGGTGCTGTGTGTTAAAGCAACCGATACGCCAATCGTGCCGCCGCCCTCGCCGTGCGCTTGTCCTGATCGAGCGACGGGTTGTATTCCGCGATATCCGCCGCGCGCAGCTTGCCCGACGTACGCACGCGCAGCACCATCGCTTCGACTACCGACAGCGGCACGCCTAACGCGGCCGGTGCCGACACCCCTGGCGCGGTGGCGGCCGGGAGCACGTCAAGGTCGATTGTCAGATAGACATCGTCCGCTGCATCCAGCAACTGCTGGAGCTCATGCAGACGCTGCGGCAATTGCGGTTCCTGCATGTCGCTGTCGAGCACGTAGTGCACGCCAAGTTCTTCTGCATGGGCAAACAGCGAAGCGGTATTGCCCAGATCGCTGATACCGAAGCACGCGTAGTTGAATGGCACGCCGCGCTCGGCGCAATCGTTCGCGATCTGATCGAACGGCGTGCCCGAATTGGCGGGCCGCTTCTGGCGCAGATCGAAGTGCGCATCGAAGTTGATGATAAGCAGCTTGCGGGTTGCCGCCGAAGTGACCGACGCAGCGGCCACGCGATCCTGATGCAGGCGCAAACCGCTATACGTCCCCCACGCAACCTCATGACCGCCGCCGAACACCAAAGGCCGGGCGCCGGCCGCGAGCACGTCGCTTATCGCGCTCGCGAGTTCCGCCTGCGCGCCTTCGAGGTCGCCGTCGTCGCAGATCACGTCACCCGCATCGGCAAGCGTCGCCATCGCGGTCTTCGCCGGCAGGCCGGCCAGCACCCGGCGCAATTCCTTCGGCGCATGTGCCGCGCCGGTACGTCCCTGATTGCGCCGCACGCCTTCGTCGGAGCCAAAACCGATAATCACCGGCGCATCGTTTTCAACTTGCAGTGCGCCGTGAAGCTTAACTTCATGCGCCGGCGCGCCGCCAAACGCCACCACCTGATTGAAAATACGCCGGGTGTCGCCAGGCTCACCGTCGTCGGAACGGCCGATCCACACCTTGTCGTCGAATGGAACTCTCATGCGCGCGACAACACCGCCTGCAAGAAAGCCCGCGTGCGCGGCTGCGACGGCGCCGAGAAAATCTCGGCAGGCGGTCCAGCTTCGACGATTACGCCGCCGTCCATCACCACCACCACGTCGGCGACTTCTTTCGCGAAACCCATTTCGTGCGTCACGACCACCATCGTCATGCCTTCGCTCGCGAGCAGCTTCATCACCTGCAGCACTTCGCCGACCAGCTCGGGATCGAGTGCGGAAGTCGGCTCGTCGAACAACATCACGCGCGGCTGCATCGCCAGCGCGCGAGCAATGGCAACGCGTTGTTTCTGACCGCCCGACAGACTCGCCGGCATCACATGCGCCTTATGGGCAAGCCCGACCTTTTCCAGCAAAGCGGTTGCAGTCGCTTCAGCTTCGGCCTTACTGGCGCCACGCAGCATCCGCGGGCCGACCGTGATGTTGTGCAGCACCGACAGATGCGGAAACAGATTGAACGACTGAAACACCATGCCCACTTCGGTGCGCAGCGCATTCAGCGAGCGCTCCTTGAGCATCGTCCCATGGTCCACGAGACGATGCCCGCAGATATCGATCGTGCCGCCTTCCGCCTGTTCGAGCCCATTGCAGCAGCGCAGGAAAGTACTCTTGCCCGAGCCGCTCGGCCCGATCACGACCACCACCTGCTGCGGCTGAATGTCGAAATCGATACCGTTGAGCACGGTGTGCGAGCCGAACGATTTGGTCAGCCCACGAATGCTGACGATAGGTTCATCCACTTTGGCCACGGTATTCATTGCACCATTCCTCCTGCACGCAAGCGGCGCTCCACACGATGCAGCGCATAATTGGTCGCCTGCGTCAACACCAGATAGACCAGCGCGATGGCCAGATACACCTCGAGCGAACGGTACGACACGCTAATGATCTTCTGGCCTTCATGCATCAGATCGTCGATAGTCAGCAGCGACACCAGCGCCGAATTCTTGATCAGCGCGATGAACTCGTTGCCGAGCGGCGGGATCATCCGCACGATTGCCTGCGGCAGAATGATCGCGCGCATCGCCTGCCCGGACGACATGCCGATCGAACGCGCCGCTTCCATCTGGCCGCGATCCACCGACTGAATCGCACCGCGTACGATCTCCGATACGTAGGCCGCCGAGTACAGGCCGAGCCCCAGCATGCCGCACACGAAAGCCGGCAACAGAATGCCGAATTGCGGCAAGCCGAAAAACAGCAGGAAGAGTTGCACGAGCAGCGGCGTGCCGCGGAAAAACGTGAGGTACGCGGTACAGAAGCCGTACACGATGCGCCGCTGCGGCGTGAGCCGGCCGATACCGATCAACAGGCCCAGCACGCAGCTCAGGCCGAGCGCGGCGGCGGTCACTTCGACCGTCACCAGCGCGCCATGCATGATGTCCGGCCAGCCGGCGATCACCGGCGAAAAATCGAGTTCCATTATGTCTGCTCAGCCGGTTATTGCGCGGTGGCGCCGAACCACTTCTTGACGATTGCCGCGTAAGTGCCGTCTGCCTTGATCTTCGCCAGCGCCGTGTTGAATTCCGCCTTCAGTTGCGGCTCGTCCTTGCGCACCGCAATGCCGTAGGCTTCGGTGGTCAGCTGTTTGTCGAGCACGCGAAAACCGCTGCGCGTCTTCACGAATTGATAGGCGGCGGGCTTGCCGGTCACGGCGGCATCGGCGCGGCCGATACCCACCAGGTCGAACATTTCCTGATTCTTCTCGACTTCGACGCGGTTGATCTGCGGGTAGTTGTCACGCAGGAAGCCGACCGACTTCGTGCCCACCTGGACCGACACTTTCTTGCCGTTCAGGTCGGCGATGGACTTGATGGGCGAATCGGCTTTCACCAGTGCCACGAGACCACCTGCGTAGTACGAATCGGTGAAGTCGATCACTTTCGCGCGCTCGTCGGTGATATAGATGCCGGAAATCGCCGCGTCGAAACGATGCGCGATCAAGCCCGGAACCAGGCCCTTGAAGTCGATATCAGTCCATTGCACGCGCTTGCCCATGACTTTCGCGAGCGCGTTCATCATGTCGACGTCGAAGCCGGTGCGCGCGCCGTTTTCGGTGAATTCCATCGGCGGGAAGGTCGCGTCGGTGGCGACGCTCAGCACATCCGCCGTTTGTGCGGATGCCGCGCCGGAAAAGCCGGCGAACGTCACCGCAAAGGTGACGCATGCGAGGGACAACAGTCGATTCAGTTTCATGGGAGGGCTCCTGGTGGTTCGTTCAGTTCGTTAAGTTCGTTCGTTATCCAGATCGAATGCCGGCCGCGGGCGGCCTTACCCGATCAATCGGTTTGCATATGCTCGGAAATAGCGCGGGCCGTACGTAGCGTCCCGTCGATGAATTGGTTTTCGCGGCCGATGGCACGCGTGGACGGCGCCATCAGCGTGATCGACGCGCTGCTGCCCGCGCCGCGTCCGCTGCGATGAAAGATCGGGGCGCTCACGCCCCACACGCCCGGATCGACCTCGCTGTCGCTAACGGCGTAGCCTTGAGCGCGAATCTGTTCGAGTTCGGTTTCGATCGCGGCGCGGCCGGCGGGGTCGTTGTCGAACACGCTATCGAGCACTTCGGTGCGCGCCTTGTCGGCCATGAACGCCAGCAGCGATTTCGCGGAAGCGCCGGCTTTCAGCGGCACGGCGCGGCCTTTTTCGAACGAGCAGCGCAACGAGTGCTGGCTATCGACCATTTCCAGGCACATCACCTGATGCTTGACCGCCACCACGAGCCCGATACTTTCTTGCGAGGCGCGCGCCAGTTGTTGCATTTCGCTACGGCTCGCTTCGACGAGCAGCGAATTCACATCGAAGCCAAGCGCAAGTTGCAAGCTGATCGGCCCAGGCGCGTAATGGCCTGCGTTTTCAGCGACAAAACCCCAGCGCTTGAGCAAGGCGATCTGCCGGTACAGCGTGCTTTGCGCGAGACCGGTGACCGCGAGCAGATCCTTGACCGACATGGCCTTGCCGTGACTGGCGAGTGCCGCCAGCACCAGCAGCACGCGTTCGGCTCCCGTCACACTCTGTTCCGCGTTCACGAAGAAAACTATCCACAATGAATAACGGATTCAGAATGCCAGAACATTCTCGGATTTCAAAAAACAGATTCCCACTGAATGGGAAAGACAGGCGAGGGTTTTCCCGAAAGCGGGATAAAAGAGGCGTGCCGAAGCGCGCGCGGGGCACGTGAAGCGAATCTGTCTGACGGGAAAGGGGCTTGCTGAAGGGTTAAAAGCCGCTCAAAGCGCCAACACCGTCACCCCCACTTCCACCCGATGCGCCCCGCCGCCCAGAATCATCCCGCGCAGCAAGGACACGTCGCTGTAATCGCGCCCGATCGCGAGCGTCACGTGGTCCATATCGGCGAGCACGTCATTGGTGGGATCGAGATCGACCCAGCCGCTTCCCGGGCAATACACCGACACCCACGCATGCGAGGCATCCGCGCCAATCAGGCGGGGTTGCCCAGGCGGCGGATCGTTGCGCAGATAACCGCTCACGTAGCGCGCCGGCAAACCCAGCGAGCGCAGGCAGCCGATCATCACCTGCGCGAAGTCCTGGCACACCCCGCTCTTCAATTCGAAAGCGCGCTCGGCCGGCGTATCGAACATGGTCGCCGAAGGCTTGTAGTCGAAGTCTTCGTGAATCCGGTGCATCAGATCGATCGCACCCGCCACAATCGGCATGCCGGGCGGAAAGCTCGGCAACGCATAAGCACGCAACGACGGCCGCGGCACGATATTCGGCGACGCAAAGCAGAACTCCACCTCAGGCCGGAATTCGCCGCCGACACAAAAACGCAGCGCATCCGCCACTTCTTCCCATTCCGGCGTCTCTTCGGGGTCGAGGTCGGTCCAGCGCGGCATGAGCGCCACGGTGGTCTCGCTCACGAGCTGCAAGCGTTCGTGGGGGGCGTCCAGCGCGAAGTACAGCACGTCGTTGCCGAATGCATCGATACGGCTGGTCTGATACGACGGTTCGGGGTCGATCTTTTCGCTGTGCGAGACCACACGCTGCCATGCACAGGCAATCGGCCGGATCGTCGCGAGATGCTGCGCGGTCTCCACATAGGTGGAATAGTGATAGGTCGTGCGATGCGAAACGGACAACACGGTCGGCGCGTTCTTCATGACCACACCTGCGAAGCGACCGTACTGGCATGGCTGAAATAGCGCGCGCTGATCTCATGCGCGGCCGCGCCAACATAGCCGCCAATCAGATCGCACACCGCAATCAGCTCGGCGTATGAACCGTTTTCGTCGACTTCGCACAGCGCCTCGAGCGTCGGCAACGAAGCGGCAGGCGGCATCAGTTCCGCAAACGGACGATGCCGCATGCTGCCCGCGGCCACGGCGATCTCGTCGAGCTTTTTGCGCAGGCGCTCATACACACCGTAGATGCCGCGCGGATTGGTCGGCTCGATCACCAGCAGATCAAGCAGCGCCGGCACCTCGAAACGGCCCGGATACAGCGCGCGATACGTCAGCGTGCTGTCGAACAGTTGCAGCAGCAGATCGAAGCCGGCCGGCTTTGCGAGCTGGCCGTTATCGGCAACCACACGCAGGAACGACGTCATCGTCCACACGCGTTCGATGTGCCGCCCAACGAACAACAGACGCCACGCTTCGTCGCGTGTCATGCGGTCGCCTTGCGCGCCACTGATCGCCGACAATTGCACCGACAGGCGTTCGAGCGCGTTCATCAACGTCACGCGGTCATAGCGATCGTAACGCTCGCCACGCTCCGCACGGCCGTTGCCGTTGCCGTTGCCACTTCCATTGCCCTGACCGTTACCGTTCGAACCCGCGGCCGGCATCAAGGTCTGCAACGCGTCGCGGAAATCGTTGCGCGCCGCGAGGATGGTGCGCCAGTGATCGTTCGACAAACGCCCACGCACTTCGCCGTTCGAACGCGCCTGCCACGCGAGGTTCTGCCCGATGCTCGTCGGCCCGGTGCTGTCGCTCAGATTCGCGACCAGAGCACGCTCGAACACTTGCGGCGAGTTCGGCGCAAACATATCGCCCGACTGCACGAGACCGCAGTGCATGGCGAGTTCCACCAGCGTGGGGAACATCGCATCGGCGTCGTTGCCTTCAAGCGAGCCGAGAATCAGGCGCAACAACCGCACATTGTTTTCCGCGCGCTCGCCATAACGCCCGGCCCAGAACAGATTTTCTGCCGCACGGCTCGACACGGTGCGATGCTTGCGCGCGAGATCGGCGGGTTGCATCGGCGAAGGCAGCAGCGTGAACGTCGAGGTCGGCTGACTCGACAGCACCCATGTATCGACGCTGCTGCCGCCGTATTGCATCGACACCGTCGCCTGACGCTCGGCGGCCATGCGCGTGAAACCACCGGGCATCACGTGCCAGCCGCCGTTCACGTCGGCAATTGCATAGACGCGCAGCACCGACGGACGGCGGCCCACCGTGCCGTCCTCATAACGCGGCGTGCAGGAAAAGCGCTGCGGCTGCTGGATCGTATAGACGTCGGGCATCGCCTCGATACGTTCGCGCCATGTCGAAAGACGCTGCCGGCCCTGTTCGATTCCCGGCGGCGCATCGCGGGGCGCGACCGGCCAGGTCGGCACAATGAACGCCTCGTCCAGACGCCCGAACGCGTGCTCGCGCGCCGCCTTTTCGCCGCACCACCAGGTCGCCACACTCGGCAGCACCAGGTCCTCGTCGAGCAGCACTTCGGCGATACCCGGCAAAAAACCATGCAAGGCGGGTGATTCGACAAAACCCGACCCCGGCACGTTCGAGACAATGACATTGCCCGCGCGCATCACCTGCAACAGACCCGGCACGCCGATGCTCGAGTCAGCACGCAATTCGACCGGATCGCAGAACGCATCGTCCAGACGGCGCAGCACGACGTGCACCCGTTCCAGGCCGCCAAGCGTCTTCAGATACAGCATGTCGTCGCGCACGGTCAGGTCCTTGCCCTCGACCAGCGTAACGCCGAGATAGCGCGCGAGAAACACGTGCTCGAAGTAAGTCTCGCTAAACGGCCCGGGCGTGAGCAACGCGATATGCGGCGAAGCGTCGGCGCCTGAACTGTCGTGCCGCATGGTGGCCTGCGCGGCCTGCACGAGTGTTGCGATCAGTTGCGAATAGGTCGGCGCGAGACGGCTCACGTGCATCGCGCGAAACGGATCGGCGAACAGGGCCGACACGATCAGCCGGTTTTCAAGCGCATAGCCGAGGCCCGACGGCGCTTCGGTGCGATGCGCCATAACCGTCCATTGACCGCCGGGCGTACGCGCCAGGTCGACGGCGACCACCTGCAGATACTGCCCGCCTGGCGGCGTAAAGCCCTTCACGGAACGCAGATAGCCGGGATGTCCGAACACCAGCGCGGGCGGCAGCTGGCCACGCTCGAGCAGGCGCTGCGGCCCATAAATATCGGCGACGATCGCATTGAGCAGATGCGCGCGCTGCGTCACGCCACGCTCGATATGCGCCCACTCGGCCTCGCTGATCAGGAACGGCAGCAGGTCGAGCGCCCACGGCCGCGGCTCGCCGTTGTCCGCATAGACGTTGTAGCTGATGTCGTTGTCGCGGATCTGCTGCGCGATCGATGCGCGGTGATCCTCCAGCCGCGCGATGCCGTCTTCGCCGAGCCGTTCGAAGAATTGCCGCCACGGTTCGCGCAACGCGCCGGAAGCATCGCGTAACTCGTCCCAATGTCCTTCGTAGGGCGGCAACAGCCGCAATAAGGACGAAGCGTCCGCGCGCGCCGCGGACGCTTCGAAGGGAAAAGTCGATTGAAAGGCCAAGGTCGTGTCGTTCTTAAAAGTGTGCCGTCGCGTTTCAGTCTACCAGGTTACCAGTAGCGCAGGTCCAACGTAAACGGAAACTCGAGGCTGCGCTGCGGCATCCCAACCGTCAGCGGCCCCGGTGTATGACCGGATGCGAAGAAGCGCGCGCGCCGCCGGCTTTCCGCCTCGTAAGCATTCACCGGGAAGGTCTCGTAGTTGCGCCCGCCCGGATGAGCGACATGATACTGGCATCCGCCGAGCGAACGGCCTGTCCAGGTATCGACCAGATCGAAGGTAAGCGGCGCATCCACGCCGATGGTCGGATGCAGCGCCGACGGTTGCGACCACGCGCGAAAACGCACGCCGGCCACATATTCGCTGACGCGGCCCGTCGGCTGCAGGGGCACCGGCACGCCGTTCACGGTCAGCACATGACGGTTGTCGTTCAAACCGAGCGCACGCACCTCGAGCCGTTCCACCGACGAATCCACATAACGCACCGTACCGCCGGGCGACCCCTCTTCGCCCATCACGTGCCAGGGTTCGAGCGCGTTGCGGATGGTCAGCGAGACGCCGTTCACCGTGGTCTCGCCGACCAGCGGGAAACGGAATTCGAAGTGCGGCGCGAACCAGCTGCTTTCGAAAGCGAAACCCGCCTGGTTGAGTTCGCCGAGCACGTCGTCGAAATCCATCCTGACGAAGGTGCCGAGCAGGAAGCGATCGTGCAGTTCCGTGCCCCAACGCGTGAGCCGCTGCGTATAAGGCGTGTGCCAGAAGCGCGCCACCAGCGCGCGCAACAGCAATTGCTGCACGAGACTCATGCGTGCATGCGGCGGCATTTCGAAGCCACGCAACTCGAGCAGGCCGAGGCGGCCGGTCGGACCATCGGGCGAATAGAGTTTGTCGATGCAAAACTCGGCGCGGTGCGTATTGCCCGTCACATCGATCAGGATGTTGCGCAACGAGCGGTCGATCATCCACGCCGGCAGGTTGGCGCTGTCGCGGCCGCCGAGCAGATCGATCTGCCGCTGCAATTCGCGGAACGCGACTTCGAGCTCATACACCTGATCGTTCCGCGCTTCGTCGACGCGCGGCGCCTGACTGGTCGGCCCAATGAACAGGCCGGAAAACAGATACGACAGCGACGGATGGTTGTGCCAATACGCGATCAGGCTCGCCAGCAGATCGGGACGGCGCAGGAACGGGCTATCGGCAGGCGTCGCGCCGCCCAGCACGAAGTGATTGCCGCCGCCGGTGCCCGTATGCCGGCCGTCGGTCATGAACTTCTCGCTGCTCAGATAGCTTTCCGCTGCTGACTGATACAGATACTCCGTGTTGTCGACCAATTGCGCCCAGCTCGAAGCCGGATGAATGTTCACCTCGATCACACCCGGGTCCGGCGTCACCTGCAGGACGCACAGGCGCGCATCGCGCGGCGGCGGATAGCCTTCGAGCACCACCTGCATCCGCAATTCGGCCGCCGTCGCTTCAATCGCGGCGAGCAGGTCGAGATAGTCGTCGAGTTCGGTGAGCGGCGGCATGAACACATGCAGCAGCGAGCGGCCGCTGCCGAACGCCGCGGTTTCCGCCTTCGGACCCGCGGCACGTTTCGGGTCGCGTGCCTCGACGCAGATCGCCGTACGCAGCGTCTCTTTCGACGACTGCCCGCGCGCCGGCGCCTCACCGTCGCCCGGTTGCGGGGCAAAGGCCAGCACGCCGCCGCCGGGCATGCCGCTTAACAGGTCCGCCGCGGACGACGACAACGCCGCCACGCGCCGCGCATCGGCGGTGCTCAGGGTGCGGCGGGGCCCGGCGTCGCCGTCGCTGCCGCTTTCATACTGCATGCGCAATTGCGCGGCCGAACGCAACGGCACCGGCGGTGCAAACGGATCATGCGCATGCTGGTACGGATAGTCGGTCTTCGACACCCACGGCAGCGAATCCAGCGGCAGCCGGTAACCCATCGGCGAGTCGCCGGGAATCAGGAACATGCGTTCGTCGCGGAAGAACCAGCGGCCGCTGACCCACTTCGGCGCCTCGTTCGGCACGTCGCGTTCGCGTGCGAGCGGCAGCACATAACCCGTCGCGCCGCCCAGCCCCGCATCGAACACGCGCCGCAAACGCACGCGCTCCAGTTCGTCGTCCAGACGCGCATCGAGCGGATCGACGTTGACCGGCAGACGGCGCTCGCGCCACAGGTAGTACCAGACGTCTTCGAAACCAGGCAGGATGTGGTCTTTATCGAGCGCCAGCCGGGTCGCCAGGTGGGAGAGGAAACGTCGCGCGTCCTCAGCGGTGTAGGTGCCCGGCTCGCGTTCGTCGGCGAACAGCGTCGGGTCTTGCCAGCACGGTTCGCCATCGGCGCGCCAGTAGAGCGACATCGCCCAGCGCGGCAACTGTTCGCCCGGATACCACTTGCCCTGGCCGATATGCAGGAAGCCGTTCGCGCCGTAGCGCGAACGCAGCTTGTCCATCAGCGCAACCGCGTAGCCGCGTTTGGTGGGGCCGAGCGCGTCGGTGTTCCATTCGGCGGCGTCACGGTCGCGCACCGACACGAAAGTCGGCTCGCCGCCCATCGTCAGGCGCACGTCCATTTCCGAAAGACGCTCGTCGACCTGCGCGCCCATTTTCAGCACGTCGTTCCACACCGCTTCGCTGAACGGTCTGGTGACGCGCGGCGTCTCCAGGACCCGTTCGATCGACATGGTGTGCTCGAACTCGACTTCGGATTCGTCGACCGCGCCGGAGATCGGCGCCGCGCTGCCAGGCTCGGGGGTGCAGGCGACCGGAATATGGCCCTCCCCGGCGAGCAGCCCGGAGGTCGGATCGAGGCCGATCCAGCCCGCGCCCGGCAGGTACACCTCGCACCATGCATGCAGGTCGGTGAAGTCGACTTCAGTGCCGCTCGGACCGTCGATGGATTTGACGTCGGGCGCGAGTTGCAGCAGATAGCCGGAAACAAAGCGCGCCGCCAGCCCCAGTTGCCGGAGCGTCTCGACCAGCAGCCAACCCGAATCGCGGCACGAACCCGCGGCGCTCACGAGCGTTTCCTCGGGCGTCTGCACGCCGGGCTCCATGCGGATCAGGTAGCGGATCTCGCGTTGCAGACGCTGATTCAGTGCGACGAGAAAGTCGGCGGTACCCATCGGCGTGCGATCGATACTCGCGACAAACTCCGCGAAACGCGGCGTCATGGGCCGCTTGATCAGGTACGGTGCGAGTTCGAGTTCGAGGCCGGGTGCGTACTCGAAGGGAAACTGTTCCGCCGAAGGTTCGAGAAAGAAGTCGAACGGGTTATAGACAGCCATCTCGGCGACCAGGTCCACGGTCACCTTGAATTCGCGCGTCTTCTCGGGAAACACCAGACGCGCCTGATAGTTGGCGAACGCGTCCTGCTGCCAGTTGATGAAGTGTTCGGCCGGTTCGACCCGCATCGAATAAGACAGAATCGGGGTCCGGCAATGCGGCGCAGGCCTGAGACGCACGACCTGGGGCGACAGCGCAACCAGCCTGTCGTAGCGGTAATGTGTGACATGATTCAACGCGACGCGTATGGACACACCAGACTCCTGGACAAAGGAAGGCAGCCCGCCAAAAAGCAAGCTTCATGCCGTTTATAGAACAAGCGCGAAAAAGCGCATGAACCGCCCGTACCGCCCGGACTACCGCCTGCTGCGAAGTTTGCCGCGCCGGCCGATCGTCCGGTCGATCGATCAGCGCGTCTTTCTCCAGCCTTTTCGCGCGCCACGCACCAAAGCGGCGCAGAGCCCATGCACGATCATGCACGTAATGTGCGTTAAACCAGTGACGTCTGGCAAACGCGGCATGAAGATTGCGCGTTGTCATCGCCCCATCACTGCCACCCATCACCGGGCCCGATCGATGAAAACCTTCCACTGCAATCGCTGCACACACCTCGTATTTTTTGAAAACGTCCGCTGCGAACGGTGCGAGTCCTTGCTCGGATATGTACCTGAACTGGCCGAAATCAGCGCCTTCGAAGAAGCCGGCGAAGGGCTTTGGCGCAGTCTGCATCCGGATGCCAAGGATGCGCTGTTCCGCCAGTGTCACAACTACGCGGTCGAAAACGTCTGCAACTGGATGATCCCGGCCGACTCGCCGGACACGCTGTGCCGCGCCTGCCAGCTCACGCGCACGATTCCGAATCTGAGCGTGCCGGACAACCGGCTTTACTGGTACCGGCTGGAAGTAGCGAAACGGCGTCTGCTGTACACCCTCGCCGCGCTCGGCCTCGAGGTGCCGTCGCATCAGAGCGACCCGGAGCATGGCCTCGCATTCGAATTCCTCGAGGAGAGCGGCGACGGCGCGCCGGTCATGACGGGCCACGACGACGGCCTCATTACGCTGAACATCGCCGAAGCCGACGACGCCTACCGCGAAAAAGTCCGCAGCGCGATGGGCGAACCCTACCGCACACTGCTCGGCCACTTCCGCCACGAGACCGGCCACTACTACTTCAACCGGCTGGTGCAAAACGACCCGCGCTGGCTCACGCCCTACCGCAAGCTGTTCGGCGACGAGCGCGCCGATTATGGCGAGGCGCTGACGGCCTACTACCGCGACGGCGCACCGGCGGACTGGCAAGCGTCCTTCATCAGCGCCTATGCAACGATGCATCCCTGGGAAGACTGGGCCGAGACGTGGGCGCACTACCTGCTGATCGTCGACGTGCTGGATACCTCGACTTCGTACGGCCTCGCCCTGTTGCCCGACGACCCCAGCGAGCCGACGCTGACCGACCGCACGCCCGTGGAAGACGCGAGCTTCGATAATCTGATGAAGCGCTGGTTTCCGCTCACGTATGCGTTGAACAGCCTGAACCGCAGTCTCGGCATGCCCGACGGTTATCCGTTCACGCTGGCCGCGCCGGTGGTGGACAAGCTGCGGTTCGTGCATCGGGTGATTGCGGCGGCCGGCGATAAAACGCCGTTGCGCGAACCCGAAAAAAGCCCACTGCCGAATGAACCGGCAGCGGGCTTCGTTTGATCGATGCCGGGCGTTGTTATCGTGCGTCGCTCGGCAGGCGGCCTCCCTGCGCGGCCTCAATACGCCACATAAGGGCCCGCGCCGCCGGGCGTTGTCTGCTGCTCGACAGCGGCATACACATTACGGCCGTAGAAGAACGGCAGGCCCCAGTCGAAAACCGACGACTTCACAAACGCCGGCCCCGCCAGCAGCGGCAACGCCGAGTCGCCGCTGTACGTCTGCGAAATCGAATCGGCATTGCCGACGCTGAAGTTCACCGCGCTCGTCGTGCCGTTCACCCCCTGAATCATGGCGCTCAACGCTTGCGTCGATCCCGGACAGTAGTAGGCGTTGTTGGGACCCGAGCAGGCCGGCATGGCACTCGTCTGAAAGAACAGGCCTGTCGAGCCGCTATCCAGAATACTGCTCGAATACGTCGTGCCGTTCTGCACCGTCGTGAAGGTGCCGTTCGACGGACTCACGCCGATCACCTGCGCACTGCCTAGCGAATTGTTGCTCTGCGTGCCGATGCCGAACACCAGTTGCCCGCTCACCGTCTGCGCGCCGCCCGCCACCATCGGCAGGCTCAACATCGACCCGTTGTTGTCGGTGGCAAAGTACGGGATCGGATTGGCGACCTGCAGCGCTTCGGCGAGCGGAATCGACGTGCATGCCGTGCCGTTGCAACCGTAGTACGTCCCGGCTAAAGCCTGCTGCACACAGTTCGCGCCGCAGTCGTGCTTGAATACGCCGATACCCAGGATGCCGTTGGCCTGCAACGAAGCCGGCGTGTTGCGCGAGGCGCCGTAAGCCGCGCAGTCGGCCGGCAGCGAAGCATAGTTCGGATCGATCACCTGGACCGGCAGCGAGGCCGCTTTTTCGCCGGCGATCTGCAGGTCGGCGAGCTTCACCGAACCCCACGTGTAGCCGTCGAAGAACGCCATGCATTCGGCAACCAGATTGCCCGAGCCGTCCTTCTCTTGCGGCAGCGTCATCGACGCGGGCAATTGCGAGGCGAATATGCGCACGCCCCACGAGCCGGTATCCACCAGCATGTGATCGATGGTTTGGCACTGGCTGGTGCCAGGCACGCAAATCGTAACGCTGACGAACGGCATGTTCGGCACGTTGCTGACACCCGAGTCGACCGTCACGCGCACGGCGTTGGCGGCAATCACCTGCGGCGACGGCGACGTATTAGTGACGGTGGGGCCGGCCGACAGGCTCGTGCCACTGGAACTCCCCGACGAGGCGGAGCCGCTGGAGCCGCCGCCCCCACCGCCGCAGGCACTGACGAGCAGCGCGAGCAGCGCCGCGCCCAACAAGGTAACAAACGAAGACATATGACGCATGATCCGCTCCGTTATTGAATGACGCTGGCATCGACGCCCGCGGGCATCGCTTGCGGCAGATAGGCATAACCGGCGAACGCGCGCAGGTGGCCACCCGAGTACACCACCAGGTCGCTGCTGGACACCGCGAGCGGCGTGCCGCGGCGGGTCGCGGTAGCGGCGACGTACTGGTCGAACGAAGCACCCAGCACGGACTTCAGATCCGGCAGCGTCGGGCCTTCCCACGCGACACCGAAGACGATGCCGTTGGGCGCGACGTACTCGCGCACCAGCGTGCCGGACGGCATCGTAATCAGGTGTACCGAATACGCCCGTTGAGCCGTGGCCGTATGAGTCACGGCGTGAAGGTGCGTCAGATCGCTGTCGACAGTGCTGACGTTCTGGCCAAGCGTGGCATGTGCGGCAAACGACAGCGCGCAGCCGGCCCCGAGCATTGCGCAAGCAATGCCTGTAGTGAGCATCGGTTTCAAGAGATTTCCTTCGAGGTGAAACGCTCGCGACCGGCAGGTCAGCCGATCACGAACGGAAATTCAGGGGCGCACTCCGGACCGGCGGTGCCGGTATGGCATTCACACCGGTTGGGTTGCGTGAATGCGTCTACGGAGTGGCGGCGCGAAACTTTAGGCAGCGCGAAGCGGCGCGGCAATCGTTTGCGGGATGATTTAAACCTTCGGCGAGCACACTGCCGTTCGAACCTGTTTGATCAATGCAGACCGGATCGCCAACGGGCGGTGCTCGGACGCCTATTTTCCCGCTGCAAGCCGTTTAAAGCGAACACACGCAAAAAATAACAGGGCCGCAGCAGAAAAATGTCAATGCGTGCCGCATGAGACGAACGACGTAAGCGGACACTGAATAATTCGCATCGAACCGCCTGTTTCCTCTGACAATTAAGGCGCCCAGGCGGCAAAAAAAATGCCGCGGATAACTTGAGGTCATCCACGGCATCCAGTGCTTCATTACGACATCTGCAGGTCACGCCGAATCCGGATCGCGCGATCCGGCGCGGCTGCGTTCGTTACTTTTTCTGCTGCTGCAAGAGTGACTTCAACTCCTGCACGTTTTCTTCCACGCGTTTTGCGATCACCGCATACGACTCAGCTTGCGTCTGATACGCGGCCTGCGCCAACTGCTGCATATCGGCGAGCGATTTATGCAGGCTTTGCTGGATCAGTTCGGCAGCTTTCGCGGGAGGCGCTGCGCCGCCTGCCGACAATTGCCCCGTGAGCGACTGCAATTCGCCCAGCGTGGCGCGCAGCATCTCGGTCTGTTTTTGCGCGAGCGACTGCATGCCCTGGAAAGCAGTCTGATTCGCCTGAACCAGTGCTTCCACGTCCTTGCGTCGCGCTTCCATGATGGCGGGTACGTCGAAGCCGGGGAGCTTGAACTGCTCCAGCATTTTGGTGAAATCGCCAAACGGATTGGCGGCGTCAGGTCGGTCCATGCGAAATCCTCCTTAACGGTTGAATACTCGCCCGCGATGCATCGCCGCGATGGGTTTCTGCGGCTCAAACACCCGTGGCGTCGTGTGCGCCGCACTTCCCGCAGAGGCTTGCCGCATCTGGGGTCGGACGGCACATTGGGTCAATCATGCGCCATCCGGCCACATTGCGCCAGCGGGCACACCCTGGCGCCGCCGGTCTGCGTGGCCGGCCGTGCCACGGTTCGGTCACGCGGCATGCAAGGCGCGGTAAGCTACGCGGCGGTTTCAGTAACCCGGCGAAGCGCCGTCTCGACTATCGTTGCCGATGTGCTCGCGCACTGTCGCGCCGGCACTGTCTCGATGGGAGCGAGATCATGAAAAAAGGCTGGATAAGCGCGGCACTGACCGCCGTTGTTAGCGTGGCCGCGACCGGTGCGCTGGCTCAGGAAGCGGCTCCGCCGCAGCCCGCACCGCTTCACACGCAGGGGGAACCGCCGCAGGGTGACGGCCCACGCGACCCACGCGGACCACACTGGCAGCATGAACCGAAAGGCCCCGGTTTCGCGGTGATCAACGATCTGGAACAGTTGCGCCGCCTCTATGCAATGAGCGGACGTGAAGGCGAGATCGTGGCCGTGTATCACGATGTGCTGAACAAGACGCAGGATCCTATGCTGCGCCATTATGTGTACGACGCGCTGGCCCGCGAACAGTTGAAACCGGCCAACGCCGATCAGGCGATCGCCACGCTGCGTGCCAGTCTGTCGGAAGACCTCGTCTCGGCGAACAAGTCGCCGCGCGGCCTGCCGCCTGGAACGCAAGCACCTGTGCCGCAATAAAGCGCGGCAGACTACGCAACCGAAGCATCACGCGTTCGAACGCCAGTTCGAACCTCGATCGCTGAAAACGCTTCCGCCAGAAAGCAGCGCAACCGTTCGGTGCGCTGCGTTAGCTTTCGCACATAGCCGCCATTCTGCCTACTTTTCATCTTCCCTCAGGTGATTAGGATTAGAGCACCGCAACGCTAGTGCCTGGTGAATCATGCGCTACCCGATGGACATGGCCGTCGCCGCTGCTCTTCTTGTCCTCGTTCTCCTTTGCATCATCGAGCTCGCCTTGGTGTGATGCCTCGCGCCGTTGTTCGCAACTCGTCCCGACCTAGCCTCCCGCGCTGCATTTTCGCTGTGACATAGCACGAAATAATTGTTGAGTGGAGTTCGCCAGGTCACTCGCCCATACTTCGTTTCGCTGCCGGTGCGTACCAAAAAGACGCATGAGATCAAGGGTGCTTTGCGCGAAATAGCGCGTGTGAATGCCCTCCCGACGATCAACGATCCCACGGTTGCCCGATCGTCGTAAGAGGCGTTCGAACACAACGGCACCGGGTGCCGACGACAGGATGAACATGTTGACTTCAGTGAGTTTCCTCAAAAAGAATGCCGCTCGTTTTGCATGCGTTGCGATGGTCTGCGGCAGCGCGCTCCTCACCGGCTGCGCCGGCGGCAGCATCAACAATGCGACTCAACGCAGCGTGGAGCCGCAGGTGCGCCCCGACAACATTTATGTCTACACCTTCGACAGCAGTCCGGAGCAGGTGAAGCTGGACAACGGCAGTATGCTGAAAAAATTGAAAGCGCAACTCGACGGTTCGTCCACCGCGCAAAAGCAAACCGCCGATGCGATCGCCGTGCGCGAGCAGGTCGCCAACGAAATCGTTCAGCAGTTGCAATCGATGGGGCTGCGCGCGATTCGCTCGGACGTCCCCGCCCCCGCCGACCAGAACGTGCTGCTCGTGCAAGGCAGCTTCGATACGATCGACGCCGGCAATCGCCGCCGCCGCGTGCTGATCGGCCTGGGCGCCGGCAAGAGCGAGGTGAGCAGTTCGGTGCAGATTCTGTACAAGCCGGCGGGCGGCACCGCAAGGCTGGTGCAAAGTTTCAACGCCAGCGGCGACAGCGGCAAGGCACCCGGCATGGCCGAAACTGCCGGGGTGGGCGCGGCGGTGGGCAGCATCGCGACTTCCGCGGCCGTGGGCGGTGGCTTGCACGCCATGTCCGAATCCAAAAAGACCGGAGTTTCAGCCGACGCCACACGCCTCGCCGACGCAGTCGCCAAACAGGTGGCGCAAATCGGCGTCAGCGGAGGCTGGCTCTCGACGCAGCATGTCAAGGGTTAAGCGCGGCGCCGTCAGGGTTTTCAGCAGAAAGCGGCTGCGGTTTTTGAGGCTGTCGCGGGAAAGTGATCCGTTCGCGCGTGCTGTCGCGCACCGCCGCTCAACACACGGCCGACGACGAATAAATTTCGTCCGTCACCATCCGGCAATATGCCGATGCGATGATGCCGGCTCGTACCCGCCCCTTGCGGCTCGAGAACGTGCAGCCGGATGCGCTGCAGTCCGACACCGCCCGGGGCGGGCACGTCCCGCACCAAACCTTGCGCCGGACCACGCCACGAGGCCGGGGTTTAAGCCTTCGCAGGACGCCCCGTCTTGACCGTCTCGAGCGACGACACCGCGGCAAGCAGGCGCTGCGGCGCTGCTGATTCCAGCATGATCAACCCTGCTCGCAGCAACTCGCTCTTCTTGACCGAGACGCCGGCTTCGAGGCACTTCTGCTTGAGCGACGCGATCCTGTCGTAATCCGATTTCGGCATCGTGAAGCTGTCGCGCACGACTTTCTCTTTCTTCGGCTGCTTGGCCTTCCTGGCTTCAGGTGTGCTGGCCGGCGCGGCTTCGGCAGTGGCCGAACGCTTCGGTTTAGCCGCCTTCCTGCCGGCGGCCGGCGCCTCTACTGCGGCCGGGCTTTTTGCTTTCGCCGTTTTCTTGACAACAGGCGCAGCTTCCGCCGATGCCGAGCGCTTCGCCTTCGCAGCCTTCTTCACTTCAGGCGCGGCTTCCATCGGCGCCGTACGCCTCGCTTTGGCAGCCTTCCTGGGCGCAGGCGTGGCTTCGGCGGCTGCCGGGCGCTTCGCTTTGGCCTCTTTCCTGACGGCCGGCGCTGCTTCTGCCGCCGCTTCTGCCGCCGGTTCCAGCGCGGCTACCGGCTGCGCGCCTTCCGCCGCGTGCTTGGCCGAACTCTTGGGGAAATTGAATGACTTCCTGGTGTGCTCTTTGGTGACGGGTGCCGACATGCTTACCTCCGCAGTTATAATGGTATAAACAGTATATACCGTTTATTCGCCCGTCGGAGCGCACCGTGCAGCGCCTTGCGATGCCCGCGGCCGGCACTCGGGAGCATTCAGGATGCGCTCAGCGGGATCAACCTCGGCTTCGTCAGGCTGTATGCGATCTGCCCAAACAGCGTATTCAGGCTGTTGGTTCCGCCCGCGGCGTTGGCGCAGGTGTCGGAATAGAAATACGACGAGTTAGTCGCAATCGATTCCATCGTGTTGCAGGCGGTGAGTTTATCGTTACCGTCACCACAACTCGGCGCCGACGCGGCCTCGCCACCCAGATAAGCCACCGTGTAGATCAAGGTGCCTGTGTTGTTCTTGATGGCCGACGCCGCATTGATGGCCGCCTGACATTCACTTCCATAGGTGCTGCTGTAGGTACTACCCAGTTGGCTCGTCGTGGAAGACGCGATCCCGTCGCTGAGCAGGATAATCACGTTCTGTCCCGGCGGACTCTCCGTTGCGGCCGTGGCGGCCAGAGACGTCTGCGCCGCCGTGATCGCCTGGGCGTAGAACGTGCCTAATCCACCGGGCGCAGGCAAACCGCCGCAACTTCCGCCACCCAGCGCCTGCACGATAGCGGAGCCGGTATTCGCTTGCTGGTTGCTGCCCAGATAGCCTGAACTCGCGGAAGCGTACTGATAGCTGGCACCCGAAGCCGAATAACTGCCGGCAATAGTCGCTGAATTTCCGCTGCACGAGAAGTTGTACGTCGACGATGTTTGTGGCGGAAACGCCATCAATCCCACCTTGTCGCCGGCGTTGGTCAGGCCCGTGAGCAACTTCAGCGCGCCCGCTTCGGCGCACTGCAACCTCGTCTGCGCGACGCCTTTTGAATTCTTGCAGTTGCTGTCGGTCGTGGTGCTCATCGATCTCGTGGTGTCGAGGACGATCATGACGTTATAGAGCGCGGGCTCTGCGCCGCCTCCCGCCCCTGCTACCGACGTCGCACTGATTGTTTGCGAGTTCATGCCGAAGACTTTGGCGAAGAAAAGTGGCACGCTCGCCTGCTGCGTCACCTTGATGCCGTTGTATCCGGATGCTGCCTGTTTGTACGGCAGCGTGACGCTGGACAAGGTCAGGCCGGTTACCGTGGCAGTCGCCGGGTTGACGCCGCCCGGCATGGTATTGCCTTGCCCCGCCGTGAACGCCTGTGCGTTGCTGGCAGCCGTTGCCCACGGCTTGGTCCAGAGATCCACCGCGCCGGCCAGCGCCGCGGCATCCGTAGCGCTCTGCAGTCGCCTCTGGCTGTATGCCAGATAGCCGTAGTCGACAGCCAGCGACGCAAACCCCAGCAGAACGACCAGAGAAATCGCGACGACAACGGAGACAGCGCCGCGCTGGTCCGCCGGCGCGGCGCGAAGCCTAAGATTCTTCTTCATGATGCACGCCCTCCCAAACTGTCGGTCCGGTTCCTCTGCGCCTATTGCACGCGCTCCGCTGCCGTGGCATTGAGCGCGGTCGGCATCATCGAATAGAGACCGGACAAAGCCCCTTTAAACAGGGGCGAAAAATTACTGTAGGTCACGGTAACGGCGGCGGTCGCCACAGCCGATCCGCTGGCGGCGCTGGTCAGGTCTGCTGCGCAAGCCGCGTCGCTTGTGCAGTTGCCGCCGTTTACCGTGGCGGTGATCGACAGGTTGCCAGTGTTCAGCACCGCTGCCGACGTTTGCACCTGGGCTTGCGTTCCCGAATAGGGAGTGGTCGTGCCACGCTGCGACGCAAAATAGCGCGCGCCCGCCGATGCGGCGTTGGCTACCATGACGTAATTGCCAAGCAGCCAGCCGAACTGCGCGAGACCCAGTGCAATCACGAGGAGCACCGGAACGACGAGCGCAAATTCGACCGCCGCAATGCCTTGCTGTTTCTTGTGCGTCATGACCGCCTCCAGTTCATGAACACGCCGCGACAGCCGCCAGGACCGGCGCGTGACCGAAGCTCGCGTTTGCAAGAGTTTCATTGCACGAGCTCCGACATGTTCGCGCTCAAGCTGGACGGCATGATGGACTTGAGACCGTACAATGCCCCGCCGAACAGCGGTGCAAATGCGTATCCGAGCGACACGCGCGCCTCGGTTCCCGCGGTCGGCGCCTGAGTGGACGTCCCCAGCGCGCTTGCGCACGTGCTGTCGCTCGAACAGGTCGTGCCGCCGACGCTCATGGTGATGGTCAGCGCGCTCTTCAGTACCGCGGTCGATGCGAGTATGGCCTGCTGCGTATCCGAATACGGTGTGGCGTAGCCACGCTCCGAGGCAAGCTGGTGGGCGCCGAGCGACGCCGCATTCGTCAGCATCACGTAGTTGCTCATCAGCCAGCCGAATTGCACCGTGCCGAACAGGCACGCCAGCAGAATCGGCAACACAAGGGCAAATTCCACGGCGGCCCCGCCGCGCTGATTCTTCCGTTTCATAGACCCTCCCCAATCGTCGTCCGACGCGTCAAGACTCCGGAGCACGCCCGCTCGATGGCGCGTGGCGGACTGTTTTGCGAACGCGCCACCGTCATCCCCCCGAACCCGTCATGCTGGGAAGCAGAACCCGGTAGATGTGGATCATGGCCGGCCCCATCAGCACGACGAGGAGCGCAGGGAAGATGCAGAAAATCAGCGGAAACAACAGCTTCAGCGCTATCTTGGCGGCCTTTTCTTCGGCGCGCATCCGCCGCCGGGTACGCAGCGTGTCGGACAGCACTCGCAGTGACGCACCCACGCTCGTCCCAAAGCGTTCTGCCTGAATCAGCATCGCGCTGAAGGAATCGATATCCTCGACGCCCGTGCGCAGCGAAAAATTGCGCAGGGCCTTTTCCTTGGAGAAGCCGGAGCGCATTTCAAGCAACATCAGCTCAAGCTCGCTCGCCACCACCGGGCTGCGCAATCTGATCTCGTCGCCCACCTTCATCAGCGACGCATCCAGACCCAGGCCCGCCTCGACGCAAACGGTCAGCAGATCGAGCGTGTCGGGAAAGTCTTCCACCAGCACGCGTTTGCGCCAGGCAATGCGGCGCATCAACACCAGGTTGGGCAAGTACAAACCGATTGCGCCGAGCGCGGTCAGGAGGATCAGGCGCTCGAAAGTCGTCGCGGCGCTCGCCGTGCCGACGAGCCAAAGCAACGCGAGCGATGGCAGGGCGATCGCCAGCGCGGTCTTGGCGGCGAAATAGATCGGGGCCGCCCCCGGCGAACGCCAACCGGCATTGGTGAGATGCAGGCGCAGTGTGGATTGCTCCCAACCGTCCTTTGGCACCGACAGTTTCGAAATGGGCTCTGACATCTCCGCGATCTTTTCGAACCAGGAGACATCGGGCGCTTCCGGGCTCCCATCGGCCCCGAAAGCGATATTCGCGCCGCCTGCCTGCTCGATCCGGCGCCGCAGATCATGCGGCGCGACAAGATGCATTGCGCCGAATACGGCGGCGAATACAACGGCGAACACGCCGGCCAGCAACAGGATCTGTGTGGCGTTTAGCGTCTGCATGATTTCTCCCCGATAACGTGTCGTGCACTCTGTCGCGAGCCGGCGGCACTACACCCGGATCTTGACGACGCGCCGCATCCAGAGCGCGCCGAACAGCATGGATACGAGCACCGTCGCAAGCATTTTTATTCCCGCCGGGTCTTGCCAAAGGACATCGAGAAAACCGGGATTGCCCAGCATCATCAGCACGCCGGTCCCGAACGGCAGCAAGCCAAGCACCCAGGCGGACATCCTGCCTTCGGCAGAAAGGACGCGAACCTTGTCGAACAGCTTGAATCGCTCGCGAATCAGGGCAGCGATGCTGTCCAGCACTTCCGAGAGATTGCCGCCCGTCTCGCGCTGAATCACGACCGCGATCACGAAATAGCGCAGGTCCCGGATCGGCACGCGCGTGGCAAGGTTCGTCAAGGCTTCACTGATCGACACGCCATAGTTGATCTCGTCGAACGTGATACGGAACTCGCCGCTCATCGGCTCCGAGAACTCGGTGCCCACCATGTCGATCGCGCCGGTAAAGGCATGTCCTGAACGCAACGCGCGGGCGAGCATGTCGCAAACGTCGGGCAGTTGCCGCTCCAGCAGGCGGATGCGCTTGTTGCGGCGGCCCTGCACATACAGGACCGGCAACATGGCGGAGAGCGCCGCGCCGATTGCGGTGAAGAGCGGCGGCACCGCGAACAGCATGCCCGCGAGCAGGACGAGCGGCGGCAGCACGGCACAGGTGCCGATGAGCCGGGCGACCGTCCACGTCACGCCGGACTGCTGCAGGAACAGGTCGATGGCATGCACACGCGGCATCTGCAGCAGAAGCCGCGCGGGCAGCGACGAGCCGGCCAGCATGCGGGTCTTGAGAATCGAGAGCCGCTCGGCACTGACCTGTCCACCCGCGGACACTGCGCGAATCCGTGAATCGACGCGGCGCGCAACCGGTCCGTGCCGGCTGTTCCAGTATTCGTACGCGCCTTCCAGCGCCAGCGCCACGGCAACGAACAGCAGAATGATCGACGCATAAAAGATCGGGGTCATGCGAGTCTCCTCAAGCACCGTGTGAACGGATCGGGCGCTGAAACCATGCACGTCATGTCGTTTCGAAGCGCCGGGCCGGATCGTAGACATGCTCCGAGGGCGCGACACCGAACGCCTGCAAGCGCTCGGCAAACTTCGGCCGCACGCCGGTCGCGCTGAAGTACCCGCGAACGCATCCCTTCGCATCGACGCCGGAGCGCTTGAAAACGAAGATTTCCTGCATGTTGATCATGTCGCCTTCCATGCCGGTCAACTCCGAAATGCTGACGATCTTGCGGCGGCCGTCGGTGAGCCGCGTGGCCTGCACGACCACCGAAATCGCCGAGGCAATCTGCTGGCGCATGGTCTTGGTCGGCAGCGAAAGGCCGCCCAGGTTGATCATGTTTTCCAGCCGCGTGAGCGCGTCGCGCGGGGTATTGGCGTGTATCGTGGACAGCGAACCCTCGTGCCCGGTGTTCATCGCGTTGAGCATGTCGAGCGCCTCGGCGCCGCGCACTTCGCCCAGAATGATGCGGTCAGGGCGCATGCGCAGCGCGTTGCGCACCAGCGTGCGCTGCGTAATCTCACCGCGCCCTTCGATATTCGGCGAGCGGGTTTCCAGTCTCAGCACATGCTCCTGGCGCAGTTGCAGCTCTGCGGCATCTTCGATCGTGACAATGCGTTCGTCGCCGGGAATGAAACCCGACAGGACGTTCAGCAGCGTGGTCTTGCCGCTGCCCGTGCCGCCCGACACCAGAATGTTCACCTTGGCGCGCGCCAGTGCATCGAGGACCTCCGCCATCGGCGGCGTCAGACTTTGCAGTTCGACGAGGTCGGACACCTGCAGGGGATTGGCGGCGAAACGCCGGATCGACAGCAACGGACCGTCGACGGCGCACGGCCGGATGATCGCGTTGACGCGCGAGCCGTCCGGAAGACGCGCATCGACCATGGGGCTCGATTCATCGATATGCCGTCCAACGCCGGAGACGATTTTCTCGATCACCTTCATCAGATGCGCGTCGTCATAAAAGGTCACATCGGTGGCTTCGAGACGCCCTCTTCTCTCGACGTAGGTATGGCGGTACGTATTCACCAGAATGTCGGATACGGTCGGGTCGCGCAGCAGCACTTCCAGCGGTCCGAAGCCGAACATCTCGTCGTGCACGTCGACCACCAGTTGTCTGCGTTCGAGATCGTTGGCCGGTGCTTTCTGATCTTCCAGAATGCGCCCGATAAGCGCGGCGATCTCCTGGCGAACCTGTTCAGGCGGCATGCGCGAAAGACGCTCCAGCTCGACGCGATCGAGCACGGCCTGATGCACCTCGCGTTTCAGCTTCTGGTACGCGGCGCGCATCATGCCGGCCTGCGGGTTCGACGGGTCGGATACGTCGCCCAAAGGCTGGACGCGTTGCGCGGAAATCTGCTCACGAAGCGACATGATGGCCCCCTTTGGCCTTACATCATTTCAAGTTTCGGCGGCGCCTGACGACCCAGCAGCCGCGAGAACACGGACGTGCGGCTGGCACGTCCCCGGCCCGGCGTCGACGCACCGTCGACGATGTTTTCCGCGAGCGTCTGCAAGGCGCGCGATACGCCGCTCCCACGGGCGGTCTGCGAAACCGGCAGTCCCTGATTCATGGCGTCGGACACGACCACCGGGTCCTCCGGAATGACCTGCCAGGCCCGCATGCCCAGCACCTGCTCGAGCGCCGAGCGGGCGCGTTCGGCCTGACGCGTGTAGCGATTCAGCAGCAGCCGCATCTGGTCGGGCGCATAACCGAGCGAGCCGAGAATTTCCTGCAGCCTGCGGCCGGCCCGGACATGCGGCATGCTCGCCTGCAGCACGATATGAATCTGTTCGCTGCTGTCGAGCGCATGCATCGACAGTTGATTGATGGTCTGCCCGAGGTCGAAGATCACGAAGTCGTAACGCGGCACGGCAACGCCCAGAATCCATTCGAGGCGGTCTTCCTTGAGCTCGGCCGCTTTGATCGGATCGCCCGCGCCCGCCAGAATGTGGAAGTTGTCGGTGACGTGCACGAGGCTCGCGTCGAAAAACGCGATATCCATGCGCTCGATCTGCGAACAGACCTGCGGCAACGTCGAGGGGGGCGTTTCGTCGGATACGAGGAAAGCCGCGTCGGCGAATTGCTGGTTGAGGTCGATCAGCAAGACCCGCTTCTGAGCGAGCTGCGCAATCGCGTGCGCGACGTTGCAGGCAATGAAGCTGGTGCCTGTCCCGCCCTTGCACGACATGAACGACAGGATGCGGGTTTCGCGCGTGCTGCCGGGCACGCACTGGGTCTGCGCGCGCCGCAGCGCGACACCCAGTTGGTGCGGATCGAGCGGCCAGCCGAGGACGTCGCGAAAGCCCGCGCGCATCGCCGCGATCAAGGTCTGCGACGACGTATCGGGCGTCACCAGGATACAGGTGAGCCGTGTATGGGCGTGGTGCAGCGTCTCGACCGCGGAGAGCTCGACATCGCTCAGCGACTCGGCGTCGACAATCAGGACATCGAAAGCCTCGAGACTGTCGCCCCGCTCGCCAAGCCGTGACGGCCTGCCGCTCGCGCGGGTGGTCCGGCAACCGCCGCATTCGCCGATCAGACGCACGATCTGGGCGAGCCGCGCGCTGTCTTCAGAGAGAGCCAGGACATTGATCATGATGTTCTCAAATGGACAAACCAGGGTAACGGGCGAGCGTTGACGTCAGCGAGGCATGACGTGCGCCCACCCGCAAGGCGCTCACTGACCGCCGGAGCCGCCGCCATTGCCGCTGCCGATGCCGATCACGAAAGCATTCGGGCTGATGACAGGTTGCTGGAACGACTTGTCGTAAGCCTCCTGTGCCGCCACGGCCGCCTTGCCGTCGACGCCCGGCGCCGACGGTGCATGCTCGCCCGCGTGCGGATCGATGATCTGCATCTGCGCGGCCATGCGCGCCGCTTCGCCAAAATGCTCGTCCCACACGGGCGTGCTCGTCATGCAACCGGCCAGCGCCACGCCAAGCGTCAGCGCGAGAGCCGCGCGAGCTGTCAAAACGAAATGTTCGAGTTTCATGAGATTCCCCTCGTCGCGCATCAATGTTCATCGGCAGGATGGGTTTCGCCCGCTTTGGCGACCATCTGCTGGCGGCCCGTCCCCATGCTCGTCACAGAAGCCGGTGCGGCGGCAGGCAATGGCGTCGCCGCGGGCGCGGCGCTACCGTCGGGCCGCCCCGTCACGACCGGCGCCGGTTGGCCGGTTTGTGTATCGCGCGATAGTTGCGTCGGCGCTGCGCTCGTGCCTGCTGCGGGTGCGGGTACAGGTGCGGGCGTCGGCGGTGCGCCCGGCGCTGCCGGGGCCGGGGCGGCGGATTGAGGCTGACGGCCTTCCATGTTGCCGGTGGCATAAACGCCGGCGTCCGAGGTCTGCCTGAAGCTGTCGGTCGGCAACGGGTAGTCGGTGCTGCTCGGCAAAGGCTTGACGAGGTGCACGGTGATGATGAAGACGAGTTCCGTGCGGTCCTGCTGGAAAGACGTGCTGCGGAATAGCGCGCCCAGCACCGGCACCTCGCCGAGGCCGGGAATCGCCTTGAGCGACCCGGTAATGTTGTTCTGGATCAGTCCGCCAATCGCAAAGCTCTCGCCGTCGTTCATCTGGACCGTGGTCGAGGCGCGACGCGTCGTGATGAGCGGCAGGATCGCCGCTCCGCTGACATTGGTGGCGGTTACCGTCACCCCGGTCGGCGAGAGCTCCGAGACTTCCGGCGCGACCTTCAGGTTGATCCGGCTGCCTGCGAGTACGGTCGGTGTGAACTTGAGGCCGACGCCGAATTCTTCTTCCTGCAGCGTGATCGTCGAGCCGCCGGTACCGTTGCTTTGAGGAACCGGAATGAAGACCCTGCCGCCGGCGAGGAACGAAGCTTCCTGCCCACTGAGCGTCACGAGGTTGGGCTCGGCGAGAATCTTGCCGAGACTGTCGGTCTTCTGGGCGTCCACCGCTACGTTGAACGGCAGCTTGTTCGCCTTGCTGACGGCAATGCCGTTACCGACACCGGCAAGCAGGCTGCTCACCAGCGCGCCCGTCCATGAACCGAAGCCGCCCTGGATGTTCACGGCCGCACCGAGCTGGTTGAGCAGCGTCTTCGAGACTTCCGCGACCTTGACTTCGAGCATCACCTGTTGCGGCGAATCGACCGTCATCATGTTGATGACTTCGGATGCCTTGCTGACGCTCGTGCTCTGCTGCGTCAGGCTGGAGCCGCCGGCGCCGAAGTTCGCGGTGCTCGCTTGCTGCTGTTGGGTGGGTTGCGCGCCCGCATAAGCGTTGGCAATCTCCATCGCCTGCTGGGCGGCCTGCGCGCCAGAAACGCGGCCCGCCAGCACGAGGTTGCCCGCCGCGGTCGATACCCTGATGCCACGCTCGGCGGGCAACAGTTGCTGCAGCGTCCGCTGCAAGCCGTCCGAGTCGATGTTGACGATTACATCGATGATCTGGCATTGACCGCTGCGCCCCTGGACGATCATGTTGGTCGTGCCGACCGTCATGCCGACGAGGTAAAGCGTGCGCGGCGACACCAGCGTCGCCTGCGCAACGGTCGGATTGCCGAGCGTGCGGTTGCGCGCCGGCTCGGCGAGCGGCACGAGGACCGACTTGCCCACGGCCACGGCGACACTCGATTCGTCACGAATCTCGCCGCTGCAGCTCGGCCCGCTCAACGGCACGGCGCCCACCGATTTGCCGCTCGCCGCCGGACCCGACGGCATCGGCGACATGCTGATCATCATCGGCACCGGGCCACGGCCCACCGGCAACGCCGCGTTCGCGCCGCCCTTGCCGGGCGCGGACGTGCCGCCGATCTCCTGCGCGGCGCCGGATTGCGCGACAGCCATACCCGCGCACAGCGCCGCCGCGAGCACCGTGCCGCTCAGTGAGCGGCGACGCGCGTGGCTGCCCGACGAGAACCCCAGTTCTGTTTTCATGTCTTTATGCCCCCGTTGCTCGATGCCTGTTACCCGAGACTTTCGTTCTTGCCTTCGTGATGCCGGTCGCGCTGCCTGGTGAAGCGGCACGCCATCGCCGGCCTAAAAACATTCGACGCTGCCCGTTACACCCGACAACACGCCCACACAATCGCGCTTCGGCGCCGGATGAGCGGCATAACGCGCCCGCACCGGATGGGCCGGCTCGAGCACCGGCGCCGAAGCCGGCACGTCGAGCAATGTGAGTTTGGTCGCACCGTCGGTCGAAGGCGTCTGTTTGTCGACCTGGTTGCGCAGAACCAGCGACAGCGTGCCGACGCTGCGCGCGAGGTCGAGTTTCTCGGCCTGCTCGGGCGTCACTTCGAGCGTGACGGCGTTGACGACTTTGGGCGCCGTGTCGTCGCGGCTCACCTGCTGGGCCACCGCGAGGACGAGGATCTGTTCGAGCACGATCTTCGAGATGCTCTGCTGCGTGTCGGTGCCGCCGGGTTTCTGCGTATTCACGATCACGTCGACGTAGTTGCCCGGCAGCGCGAAACCGGCGACGCCGACCACGTCGTTCACGCGTACCGTTATCGCCCGGCGGCCCGAGCCGATCACTGCCGAGAGGCCGCCTTTCGTGCCGACCGGCGCGAGCTTCGACTCGAGTACCGGTTCGCCCGGCGCGAGACTCGTCAGCACCACGCGGCCTTCCAGCCCCTTCTCGTCGGCAAAGGCGCCGGGCGGCACGCTGCCCGACGGCCAGTTGACGGTGCGGATGAGCGCGGGTGTCAGCGGCTCGCCGAGATTGACCACGCCCGCAGCCACGGCCACTGGCGTGACCGCGCTCGACGACGTCTGCAGCAGCCATCGCGAGGCCAGAACCACGGCAGCGAGACCCGCCAGCATGGCGAACGCAAGCATGACTAAAGCGCGACGATTTTTCATGGCAACACTCCTGCATGGTTCATCAATACTTCCGGCATCGACTGGATGCCCGCGTTCGATACTCCTGCCCAACGTAGCCGCTGCCCATCGCAAACCACCTTCCCGCCTTCCCTGCGCGGCTAGAACGCCGCCGCGAACAGCACACCCAGCGTGCCGGCCGCCATTGCCACGCCATAGGGAATCGTCCCGACCGATTCGATGCCACTCGCAGCAACCTGCCGCGGCGCCAGGCGCCACACCGCCACGATCTGCCGCAGATTGCGAATGAGTTGCCGCAAGTGGCCGCGGCTCACCGCCAGCCCCAATGACCAGACCCCGCCGAGCAGAAAGGTGGCGAGGGCAATTTGGAAAGTCATCGCGGGGCCCACAAAGGCTCCGATCGTCAGCAGGAGCTTGACGTCGCCGGCGGCCATGCCGCGCAGCAGATAGAACGGCAACAGCAACGCGAAACCGCACGCGGCGCCCGACAGCCACTCGAGTCCGCCATTCCACGGCCCGTGCAACCAGACCTGCACAGCGAATGCCGCTGCGAGGCCGATCGCGATGACGCGATTCGGAATCCGGCGCGCGGCGATATCCGTGCTGGCCGCCACGATCACCAGCACGATCACGCACAGCGGCACGGGTTGCGGTGGCAGGGGGGGCAGCGTCATGAGAGACCTCGTTTCGTCGCGGCTGATTTTTTTAAACCATGGCGGCAGCGATCCACATCCGCTACACACCGAATGGAGCTGGCCGGTTCGGACAGCCGGCGCGACATTCGCGTCCGACCGCAGAACCAGGCCCGGGATCGACGAACGAACCTCTCGCAGGCATCCGTTCGTCGGCGGCCGCCCTAGACCGATCCCGCGATATCGCTGAAAACCGCTTTGAGGTTCGTGCCGAGCGTGGTAACCGTCCCGATGATGACAAGAGCGATCAGCGCGGCGAGCAGACCATATTCGATGGCCGATACGCCGTCTTCGTCGCGAACAAAACGTGCTGCCTGGGCGATGAAATTCTTCATGACAGACTCCTTCGTATGTCTAAATAAAAACCCTTAACCAGGATTGGTTGGAGGGAACGTACTGCCGGCACTACGAAAACACTGGCGATCAGTCGTCAACAACGTAAAGGGTTGTCCGCGTGACGATTCTTTTCCGGTCCGGCTGCTGCTTCGAATCGTTCGGCCGTCACGTCTTCGACTTGCGCGTCCTTTTCATAGCAAGGGTGGGGCCAGCGCCACGGAAAGGCCCGAAATATAAGGGACCTGGCTGATGGCTTGCGGCGCGGATTTAACGTTCGCGCACGAAATGTCTCGGCTTCGCGACGTTTTTCGGTGTCGCCGGAACATGGCGAAATCGCCGAAGCACCGCGCCGGCTGTGGCTCTGAGGAATTTACTCAGGACATACCCTGATTCGACGCATGCATCGAATCCCATGAAAACGGCTGCGCCTCGCGATGGGCACCTGCACAAACTGTCGCAGCCGTGAGACCGATATGCGCGCTTGCGCACATAAGCAGGTCCAGTTTCGTGCCGACGAGGGATTTTTGACCGCTCCTCAACGTGGCGCAGGAAAACGCCCTCTTGCAAGTCGATTAATTTTCCTCCAACAATGAGTGGACAGATAACGCGCAAACGTGATTCCTCACGCAGCGTTTTAGAGCAACGCTTAGGAATCTGAACAAACAATCCGAATGAGCGGATGAACCATGAGTTACATCCGGACATCACCGAGGCGGGGATCATGTACGTTTCACAGCCAGGCGCTTGCGGCAACGAACGCCGTGTTCGAAGTTTTCTCACCGCTGAACGCGTAGTCGTGTACAGCATCGCGATGCTGGTGCTGTACACGCTGTTTCTGGTGGTCTGGGCATGGACGAGCAAGGGATTCACTACAGGCGATTTCACCAAACCAGGAATCGACTTTTCAGTTTTCTGGTCGGCTTCGTACGCGATGCTGCATGGCCCGGCGTGGCAGATCTATGACTACCGTTACTTCGAAAGAATCGAGTCGGCGCTATTCCAGCTTCCTCACGGCAGTTTTCTCCCATGGCTGTACCCGCCGACTTTCCTGGTGCTTATCAAACCGCTCGCCTTCGTACCGCCAGTCGTCGCCTATCTGACGTTTGTCGGTGTTAGCGTGGTTCTGTTCACTGTAGCCACGCTCAAGCTCTCCCGGCTAGCTACCGGCATGAGCCGCTCGCGTCTTGCCGCGCTATTCGTGGCTGCCTGTCCCTGCGTCTTCGTTGCGGCTGTTTTCGGACAAAACTCGCTTCTGACCGCTGCGCTGGCCGCGCTCGCTGTTCACTGGAGCTCGCGCCATCCGGTTCGCGCCGGTCTGTGTATCGGTCTGCTCGCCATCAAGCCGCAGATGGCCCTGCTGTTGCCTTTCGTATTGATCGCGGCGCGGTCGTGGCGTGTCTTTGGCGTCGCGACAGTGAGCGCGTCGCTGTTCGTCGCGCTTAGCGTACTGATCTGCGGTGCGAAGTCGCTGCACCTGTTCGTGCTCAGCACCGGGCTCGCCCGCGATCTCGTACTCGAACACTCCCGTCACTACTGGCTCGCCTCCCCGACCACGTTTGCGGCCCTACGCGAGGCAGGTGCGCCGCTCGCCGCGGCCTATGCAGCGCAAGCGGGCATAGCACTGATCGCCGTGACGGCCGCCTGTCTCATCTGGAAGTCCACACGCGACGCGCGCCTGCGCGGCGCGGTTCTGGCGGTCGCGACGTTGCTCGCGAACCCCTACGCATGGCACTACGAATTGGCCTGGCTTGGCATTGTCACCACCTGTCTCACGGCAATCGGCTTCGATACAACATGGAGACGCGGCGAGCAGGCGGTGCTGGTGCTTGCCTGGCTGCTGCCGGTCTATGAATTCTTCAATCGCCTGAGCGGCTTGCCGCAGATCGGACCGGTCGTCCTGCTATCGATGCTGCTGCTGATACTGCGCCGCGCGCGGATCGGCGACGAGGTGACGTCATGAACCTGAAATCGTCGCATGTGTTGCCATCGGATCGCCGGATCGAGGCGGCCGGATCGGCGCATCCGCGTTCGGCAAGCCGCGCTCACTGGCTCGACAGCCGACGCCTGTCGCTCTATTCGCTGGCGGCTCTCGCGTGCTACGCCGTTTTCCTCGCGGTCTATCTATACCGCGTGCTCTGGCAGCAGCGCGCCGATTTTCCGCCTCTGGCGATGGATTTCCTGCCGTTCTGGAGCGCGTCGTTCCTTGCGCAGCACGGGCACGCCGTCGACGCCTATAACCTCAAAGCGCTGACCGACGTCGAAATGAGCGCCGCGCCGTATTTCCGCACTATGGGCAGCATTCTGCCGTGGCTGTATCCGCCCAACTCGCTGCTGATCATGGCGCCGCTGGCTCTCCTGCCGTTTCAGGCGGCCGCCGTCGCCTTCATTGCCGGCACGTTCGCGCTGTTCGCCAAAGCCATTCACTCGATCGTGCCGCGCCGGCAGACCTTACTCGTCACATTGGCCTTCCCCGGTGTTGCACTGGTCGCGTTGATGGGACAGAACGGCATGCTGACGGCGGCGCTGGCAGCGGTTGGACTGCTGGCGCTGCGACGCCGTCCGGCGATCGCGGGAATATGTTTCGGATTGCTTTGCATGAAACCGCATCTGGTGCTGCTCTTTCCGTTCGCCTTGCTATGCGGACGCTCATGGCGCGCGTTGCTGGCGTTCGCGCTCACAGCCGCATCGACGCTCGCGTTGGCGGCCCTGCTGTTCGGCCCGGGCACGTTCACCGCATTCGTGCACAACGCCGGCATGGCAGCCGGCTTTGTCGAATCGGGACGCGCCGCCATGGCTCGGGTCCCGACCGCCTTCGCGCTCGCGAAGCTCGCGCATGCCCCCGCGGCGTGGGCCTACGTGGCTCAGGCAGTCAGCGCCGTTCTGGCAATCGGCGCTGTCTGGTATGCGTGGCATCGGCCGTGCGCTTATGCGCTGCGCGCCGCGACCCTGATCTGCGCAAGCCTGCTCGTCAGTCCGTATCTGTACGACTACGACCTCGCCTGGTATGGCGTGCTGATTGCCTGGTATTGCAGCTACGGCATGGCCCACGGATGGCAGCGCGGGGAGCGCGAATGGCTGGTCGTCTTGTGGCTCGCGCCGCTGGCGGGGATGGTGGTCATAAGCCGTTTGCCGTTCCAGTTCCTACCGCTTCTCACGATGACGACGCTCGGCATGCTGGCGCGACGTATCGCGGTCGAACGCAACCGTGCAATGCCAACGCATTGCACCAGATACAACCGATAAACAGGAAAAAAACGGGGAAATGCCATGTCAACTCATACCAGCAAACCATTGATCTCGCTTGTCGTGCCGTTCTACAACGAGCACCAGGCAATCGACCGGTTCTTCGCCGCCGTCGTGCCGATACTCGAATCGATCGAGGACACGCGTTTCGAAATCGTCTGCGTCAACGACGGCAGTAACGACGGCACGCTCGACAAGCTGGTCGCCGCCGCCATCCAGGACAAACGCGTCCGCGTGATCGACCTGACGCGCAACTTCGGCAAGGAAGCGGCCCTGACGGCCGGCATCGACGAAGCGGTCGGCGACGCCGTGATCCCGATCGACGCGGACCTGCAGGATCCGCCGAGCCTGATCCCGGTTATGGTGGAACACTGGCGCGCGGGCGCCGAGGTCGTGGCCGCCAAACGCACCAACCGGGCCTGCGATACCTTCGCCAAACGCACCGCGGCGGCGCTGTATTACCGCGTGCACAACGCACTCTCCGAGGTCAAGCTGCCTGAGAACGTCGGCGATTTTCGCCTGATCGACCGGCAGGTCGTCAACGCGCTGCGCAGCCTGCCGGAACGCCGGCGCTTCATGAAAGGCCTGTTCGCATGGGTCGGCTATCGAACCGTCATCGTCGAATACGAACGCGAGCAGCGCAGTGCGGGGCACTCGAAATTCTCCGGATGGAAGCTGTGGAACTTCGCGCTGGAAGGCATTACGAGCTTTAGCACCGTGCCGTTGCGCAGTTGGACCTATATCGGCCTGTCGATTGCCACGCTGGCATTTTTCTATGGCGGCTTTATCGTCGGGCGCACGCTGTGGTCGGGCAATCCGGTTCCCGGTTACGCATCCACGATTTCGCTGATGCTGTTCATGGGTGGGATCGAACTGATCGGCATCGGCGTGGTGGGCGAATACGTCGGCCGGATCTACTACGAATCGAAAAAGCGCCCGGTCTATCTCGTGCGGCGCCGTTACCAGGAGAAGAGCAAAGTCACTGTGCTGCACCGCGAGCGGCACCCGGCACGCATGCCCCATGCGCCACGCCCCGAAGTCGTGCGCAAACGCGTGGCCGTCGGCGTGCGGGTCGTGACGGGCCGCCTCGATCAGCAAGCAGGTTAGAGGCCGGACTATCAACCACCCCACAGTGGAAGGAACTCATCATGTCACCTGACGCGTATCTGGAGATGGCCGAAACCGAAACGGAACACTGGTGGTTCCGTGGCCGGCGCGACGTGTTGCGCAGCGTACTGCGCCGTCTGGCGCTACCCGCCGGAGCACGCGTGCTCGAAGTCGGTTCAGGGACGGGCGGCAACCTCGACATGCTGGCGGAATTCGGCAGGGTGAGCGGTCTCGAGATGGATGGCACGGCGCGCGCGCTCTGCTCGCAGAAAACCGGCGGCCGTTTCGACATCCGCGCAGGGCGCTGTCCGGAAGATGTCCCCTTCGGCGTGGAGACTGGCGAACGCTTCGACCTGATCTGCTTCTTCGATTGTCTCGAACACATCGCCGACGACGTCGGCTCACTGGCACGCATGCAATCGTTGCTGGCGCCAGGCGGCGTGATCGTCGTGACGGTGCCGGCCTGCCCGCATCTGTGGAGCGCTCACGACGTCTATCTGCGGCACTTCCGCCGCTACAGCCGCGCTTCGCTGACGCAATGCGTCGCCGCGGCCGGTTACGAAATCGAGCGCGTGACGTATTTCAACTCGCTGCTGTTCCCCCTCGCGGTGGCCGCGCGATGGTTCGACCGCCTTTTCAGGCGCAGCAGATCGACGGGCGACGCCGTTCCGGCCCACCCGCTCAATGCCGCGCTTTATCGGCTGTTCAGTGCGGAGCGCCATTGGCTTGCGCACGCCGCATTGCCGTACGGGGTGTCCTTGCTCGCGATCCTGCGCACACCACGGGAGAGCGCCGGTGAATAGCGCGGAACGAATCAAGCTACTGCGATTCGGCGTGTCCGGACTCTTTGCAACCGGGCTGCACGTCATGGTCGCCATGACGCTGATCGTGCGCGCCGGCACTGAACCGGCGTTGGCGAATGCGCTCGCTTTCGCCTGTTCGACAGGAAGCTCCTACCTCCTGAATACTTTCTGGAGTTTTTCGTCCGTTCCCGCGCTGGCGAATATCTGGCGTTTCGCCGTTGTTTCTCTGGGCGGCCTGACGCTGACTGCGCTCGTCGCTCACGCCACGCAGATCGCCGGAGGCGGTCCGGCGCTGGGCATTGCGATGGTGGTCTGCGTGGTGCCGCCGGTTACGTTCATGGCACACCGGTGGTGGACGTATCGGTGAAACCAAACGGAAACGGGCAGCGGAAATAGCCGAATCGGAGCCACCACGACGCAAACGGCAGGCAGAGCCGCCGCCGTACTGGCCGGCCGATCGCTGTTACTCGGCGATTGAAAAGCGCGCCGGGCGGCGTTGCGGCGCGCTGGTGGGGCGCTCCACGCGCCGGCTGGCGCCGCGGATGAAGAGAATCGCGCAGATAGCGACCATCGTCCAAATGCTGATAATTACGGTCAAGGCACTCATTACGGTCTTCAGAAGTTCGACACAGCGATTGATTCTGTCTGGCCTGACGGCCAATCAACGTGTCGTAGGTTGGTCGGTACCTTTGAGCAATAGCTCATCGATCAGGCACGTGGTCAATGCCAACTGCTTTTCGAGCGATACGCGCGCCAGTTCCGCGCCCACCGTGTCGCCACGCGCGACGGCGCTATGGGTCTGCGTAGCGAGCCGCAACACGGCCTCCGACGCGAGGTGCAGGCCGCGCATCATGCCCGCGTCGGAGTTCGGTGCAGGATCTTTCCAATCGGACATGGATACGTCCGGCAGAGCAACTTTGAACTGGTAACTCGGGTCGTGGCGGAAAGACATCTCAGGCTCCCTGCGCGATTGGCACGATGTCAGTGTGCGCCGACCACAGGGAGTCCAATCCGTTAAAAAGAAGCCAAATCTGGAGTTAATCCGCCGCCCTCGCGAAACAACGAGAAATTTGTTAAAAATGGGGCCGGGGCGCGATCTACGCTCAAGCCCGCATCGTCTCAGCCACGGCGGCTCATCTGCCATCTATTCCACTTCTTTGCGCCTGGTGCGCCGGGCCGTCCGATGCTCAGCCATTGCTCGCCTCGCCAGCGTACCCAAGGTGCGCATCTCTTTCTCCACGTCCGGGCTCCACGGACGGCCATAGTTAAGCCGGATGTGACGGCGAAATTCACGGCCGCGCGAAAAGATCGCACCGGGTGCTATCGCGATCTCGTGCGCTTCCGCCATTTCGAACAATCGCACTGCCTCTACGCCTTCCGGAAGCTGCACCCATAGAAAGAATCCGCCCGGCGGCCGGACCACCACGGTTCCCTTGGGGAAGTACCTTACGATCGCAGCGACCATCCGGGTCTGAAGGGACGCCAGTTCACGGCGCAGTTTGCGCAGAAGCCGGTCGTAGTCCCCATGCTCGAGATAGTCAGCAATGGCGCATTGCACGGGCACGGACGCCGGGCCCATCGTCAGCCAACGCGCATGCTCGATTCTTGCGGCGTACCGCCCCGCCGCTACCCAGCCGAGGCGCAGACCCGGCGCAAGGCTCTTCGAAAACGAACCGCAGTGCAGCACGAGACCGTTAGAATCGAAGCGCTTCGCCGGATAGGCCGGCGTCGAGCCAAAATGCAGTTCGCGGAATACGTCGTCCTCGATTAGCGGCACGCCATGTTTTGCCAGCAGCCTGACGAGCGCCTCCTTCCGTTCGTCCGAGAGCGTCGCGCCGGTCGGCTGGTGCAGCGTCGTCATAAACCAGCAAGCCCGTACCGGATGCTGCAGCAATGCCTGCGCCAATACACCGAGATCGAGGCCATGGTGCGGATCGACAGGAATTTCCACGACCTTCAGGCGCAGGCGCTTAACCGCTTCTTGCACAGCATGGAAAGCAGGCCGTTCTATTGCGATGGTGTCGCCCGGCCGCGTCAGAACCTGCAGACACAGTATCAGTGCATCGAGCGCGCCACTCGTCACGACCACCTCTTCGACCGGGACCGTAACACCTGTGACAATGTAGCGAAGCGCGATCTGGCGACGCAGTTCTGCTTCCGCCTTTCCCGCCGACAACGCGTTGCGGGAACTCGCCATTCTCCGGGTTGCCGCCGTCAAAGAGCGCGAAAGCCGGCCAAACGGGAACAGCAGGGAACTTGGCTCCGACGAGCCCAGTCCGGGATGCGCGCATCGACGTTGAGCCTTCATGAAGCGGATAGTCACGCTGTCGCCATCAGCCTCGTCAATACTGCGCTTTGAAGCAATCGCCAGCGATTTCGTTGACGCAGGCCGACTGGCGACGAAATAACCCGAGCGAGGTCTCGCGACGATCAGGGCACGTCGTTCGAGGGTGTAGTAAGCATGGAAAACGGTTGAAGAACTCACGCGGTACGCACTGCTCGCCTGACGCACCGACGGGAGCCGCGCGCCGGGTTCGAGCGTACCGTTCAGAATCAGGCTTTCGAACTCCACCGCCAGTTGCAGATAGCGCTTCATTAGTATGACATGCTAATTAAATGGAGCTGTCCCGCCCTGCTCCGGTCGCGAGTGGAACGCTTCATTCAGAAATATCGAACCCGCCAGCCGAGCACGGTTGCGGCTCCCCCCGGCTTTGAGGACGGGGCATTGGCGTTCTCGAGAAATACCTTCAGCCGGCTCGCGCCGAGCGCGCGGCTATAGAAGAACCCTTGACCAAACTCGGCACGGCTCGCCCGCGCGACGTTGTGGTGCGCCGAGTTCTCGATGCCTTCGACCACGACCACGGCGCCCATCTCATGGCCCATGCGCGTCAACGCATCGATCTGTCTGGCTCGCTCGTCGGGATTCATTCCGAGCACGTTCCTGTCGACCTTCACCATCTCAAAGGTCATCTCCGCCGGCAGTTCAGGTGCGACGTCAGTGGGACGCACGGCCGACAGGGCAAAGCGCACACCTCGATCACGCGCTTGCGACATCATGGGAACGAGACGTTTTTTAAACTTCCACGCGCTGGCCGCCTCGATCTTCAGAATGAGCGGCGGCAGACCGAGGGAGCCGACTTCGCCGAGGTGCGCGGTAAAGGCCGAACTTACCAGGTAAGAAGCTGGCGCGGTAATGCCCAGATAGAGCGATTTCGGAGCGCCGATTTCGCGCAACTCCTCAGCAGCACGCGTCAGAACGAAGCGCGTCATCGGTCCGATCAAACTACTGTTCTCGATGAACGCCATAAAGTGAGCCGGACCCAGAGCGCCGTACTTCTCGTTGTCCCAGCGCAACAACGCTTCGACGCCGACGCACTGGGCCCGCCTCACGCCAACTACGGGTTGGTACTCAAGATGGAATTCGCCCCGACGCAGCCCCGCACGCGCCGCGCGCAGGAGCGACTTGTCGTAGCGGAACCACCTTCTGAGAGCCCAGCCGGCAACAACGACCAGGACCGCCACCAGGGCCGGCCACAATACAAAACCCACCAGGTTCCATGCCGGCGCGGACTGAGTAACAGTGATCGCAGGAGGACTCGCCGGCGCGAGTGTGTCGGCGTCGATCGAATCCGGGTTCGGCCGCGTTTCGCAACCGGTGCCCAATGAGCAGTCAGGGACCGACGGTGCTGGTGGTTCCGGCGTCTGCTGCGTCCATTCGGCCTGCGACGTGGTACCGGCCGCTGGGTCAGAGACCGGAAGGCCGTCTTGTTCTGCCGCGTCCCGGTCGCCGATTCGCCACTGCAGTGCCCTCAGCAGCGACACAACGTTCGGCCCCGAACTGGCACTTGCAGCCGCCGTTTCAACGGCAACGTCACGTACGTCTTCCAGCGAATCGCAGCTATTCGTCGGTACAGACATCGGGCCCGCATCCGGTCCGGCGAGGGCCGCCGGAACAACGGGCAACTGCGCAATCGGCGCGCAGTCCGAGCCGAACCGAATCGGCGGCGCCGGTGGGCCTGCAAGCCAGTCCGTCAATTGTTCCCAGACGTTGCGTTCAGGCGTGAGAATGCGACTGGAACTGGTGTCGGCCGGCCCTGCCAGTGCAAGCGAGGTACACGTGCAGATGACCAGGACGACTGCCAACCCTTGTTCCGAGGCACAACGAAGCGCGATGAGGGCGCTGCGCCTGATCCTTGATACCGCAAACCCAAATGCCATTGATTGATCGCTAAAAGAAGTCGGCTTGAGAATCGTTAGCGGTCGGACCGCTATGCGTTGGCAAAACATCGAAAGATGTGGAACCGATCTGGCCCGCACTTTGCCAGCGTGTGTGCATCCGCAATAGAAGCAGATGGCAAAAGAAATGCCGTATCAGATGGAAAGTGGCTATCTTCTAAAGAGGGACGCTGGTGGATTCGATCCGACGCCGGCTATGGTGCGTTCTGCGAGGAGTACACGTTGAAACGGTACGAGCGGTTAGCCGACCAACTCAGCGAACTCATCAAGCGCGGTGATCTGCCACCCGGCGCGCGTATTCCCTCGGTTCGCGCAGCCTGCAAGGCGTGGGACGTGAGCCCCGCGACGGTATTTCGCGCCTACTATCTGCTCGAGAGCCAGGGTTTGATCAGGGCGCGCCCGCGTTCAGGCTATTTCGTGTCTTCCGGTTCCATGGAAATACCGAAAGCGAGTCCCGCGACCCCGCCGGGTGCCAACTCGAAGACCGTCAATGTCAGCCACCTGGTCTTTGAGGTTCTCAAGACGATCAGGCAGGCCGACACCGTCCCACTTGGGTCGGCGTTTCTGAGTCCTGCGCTGTTTCCGATGGCGCGCGTCGGAAAGTCATGCGCGACGGTCAATCGTTCGATGCACCCCGCCTGCATGGTTGACGGACTGCCGCCGGGGCACGAAGGATTGCGCCAGCAGATTTCGTTGCGATACCTGATGGCCGGGATGACGGTGCCCGTCGACGAGATCATCATTACGAGCGGCGCACTCGACGCGCTGACGCTAAGCGCCCAGTTGCTCGCCGCTCCCGGCGATGTGATCGTGATCGAAAAGCCGACCTTCTACGCAGCGCTGCAGGCTATCGAGCGTCTGAAGTTAAACGTCGTGGAGATTCCGGTCGACCCGGTGGAGGGGCATGATCTGGATGCCCTCGCGCAAGCGCTGCAGCACCATCCGGTTCGCGCCTGCTGGCTCATGACCTCATTCCACAATCCGACCGGGGTGACCCTGGACGATTCCAGGAAGCGGGCACTGGTCGACCTACTCGCCAGACACGAGGTGCCGCTCATCGAGGATGACGTCTACAACGAGCTGCATTTTGGCCCGCAGCCGGTGCGTCCGGCTAAATTCTTCGATCGGAAAGGTCTTGTCATACATTGTGGTTCGTTCTCGAAGTGCCTTGCGCCCGGGTACCGGATCGGCTGGGCGGCAGCCGGAAGATTCGCGGCTGGGCTGGAACGTGCGAAATGGATGACCACCCTATCGGCCAGCATGCCGGCGCAGCGCGCCATCGCCGACTATCTGGAGCATGGCGGATACGAACGTTTCCTGCACAAACTCCGTCGCGAGCTGGCCCTTCAGCAATCGCAGATGCTCGACGCGATCAACCGGTACTTCCCGGCCGATACGATGGCAACGAGGTCTGCCGGCGGCTATTTCACGTGGGTGGCGCTGCCGGATCGCGTAGACGCGATACAGCTCTTCCGAACTGCGCTCGATAGCGGGATCAGCATCGCGCCCGGACCTATCTTCTCGGCGGACGGCGGCTTTCGACATCATGTGCGTCTGAACTATGGCTATCCGTGGTCGGCACGGTTCGATAAAGCGCTTGCGACATTAGGCGCGCTGTGCGCTGATGAATCGCGTTGCGGCGCCTGGCTGGCCGGTCCGGTTCAGCCGGCGTGACAGGGATATCGCTCTCGACCGTTCATCACGGCGGGTGGATCGTGAAACCCGATTTTGCGGGCGTCGACCAGCAAGCCACCATTCGCGCGCTACCTACGATCCTGTGGGGCGCGCCGCATCGTCGATAAAACCCTTCAGCATCGCAAGCGTGTCCGCTTCGTCGATAGGCTTGTCGACGCGCCAGCGCAGCATGCGCGGGAATCGCACCGCAACGCCGGACTTATGCCGCGCACTGGCCTGAATGCCCTCGAAGCCGATTTCGAATACCAGCGTCGGCCGCACGCTGCGCACCGGTCCGAACTTCTCGATCGTCGTCTTGCGCACGATCGCATCGACCTGGCGCATTTCTTCGTCCGTCAGGCCCGAATAGGCCTTGGCAAAAGGTACAAGCGTGCGCACGCCGTCCGCTTCATCCCAAACCGCGAAGGTAAAGTCGGTGTACAGGCTGGCACGGCGACCGTGGCCGCGTTGCGCGTAGACCAGCACGGCGTCCACCGCATAGGGCTCGATCTTCCATTTCCACCACGTACCCGACGCTTTGGTACGGCCCACACCGTACATCGACTCGCGCTCCTTGAGCATCAATCCTTCGACACCCCGCGCACGGCTTTCTTCGCGCAACGCGCCCAACTCCCGCCAATCCGCACCGGATACGAGCGGCGAAACGCGCAAGAGGTCACGCGCGAGCGTGCTGTCGAGCGATGCGGCCAGCGCATCGAGTTGCGCGCGCCGCCCGGCAAGCGGCGTCATGCGCAGATCTTCGCCGGCGGCTTCGAGCAGGTCGTAAGCGAGCAACGCGGCGGGCGAATCCGCGAGTATTTTTTTCGTCAACGTCTTGCGCGCAATTCGAGGTTGGAGACGCGCGAACGGCAACGGCGCAACGGCGCCCGGCTCCCACGCAAGAATTTCCCCGTCGATGACGAAGCCATCGGGCAACGCCTCGCCCAACGCGGCCACCTCGGGAAAGCGCTCTGTGATCAGGTCCTCGCCACGCGACCATAACCACACCCTTCCGCCGCGCTTGACGAGCTGCGCACGAATGCCGTCCCACTTCCATTCGATCAGCCATTGCGACGGATCGCCAAGCGTCTCCGGATCGGCCTGCAACGGATGCGCGAGAAAGAACGGATACGGCAAGCCGAGATCGCTGTCGTGCCGCGCGACCGCTTGCTGCGTATCCTCGGCCGGCGCCTCCGGCGCAATCAGACGCAGATAGCGCGCCGCGTCGGGCTTCTGCTGCGAGTCGGTCCATCCGACCATGCGCTGTGCAATCCGTTTGTGATCCACGCCCGCGACTTCCGCAAGCGCTCTGACCACCAGTTGCCGTGCCACGCCGACGCGAAAGCCGCCGCCTATCAGCTTGGTCAGCAAAAAGCGGCCGCTCCAGTCGAGTTCGTCCCAGTAGCCGAAAAGACGCGTGCGCAATTCTTCCGGCGCGAGACCGCGCAAAAGCAGCACGCGTTGCTCGATCCATTGTGTGAGCCCGAGTTCGGAACTGCGTTGCGCGGGCGGCAGGATATGCGCGATCGTTTCGGCAAGATCGCCCACTGCCTGGTAGGACTCCTCGAATAACCATGCGGGCAAGCCCGCACGTTCACATGCGAATTCGGTCAGCAGGCGCGTCGGCACCGATTGACGCGGTTTGCCGCCTGCCAGAAAGTACGACGCCCACGCAGCGTCTTCCGGCGCGGCCACGGCGAAATAACTCGTGAGCGCCTCGAGCTTGTCACGCGTGGACGTGGTTGCATCGAGCGCGGTATAGAGAGCGGCGAAACGCTTCATGAACGGCTCGCCGTATCGCTGGCTTCGTGCGGCTGTGCTTCGCCGTGCTCCGCATTTTCAACGCTTTCAGCGCGTGTTGGAGGCGCTGCCTCGTCAGCGCCCAAGGCATCGGCTTCCACCGTATCGTCGCCGTATTGCGTCGCGAATGCGCCTGCTTCGAGCCCTTGCTCGCGAAGCCAGCGGACCATCGGTTCGACTGAACCATGCGTGACGATCACGCGCCGCGCGCCGGTTTCGTGAATCGCGGTTTGCAGTGCGGGCCAGTCCGCGTGATCCGAGAGGATGAAGCCACGGTCGACGCCGCGTCGGCGGCGCGCGCCGCGCAAACGCATCCAGCCCGACGCGAACGCGTCGCTATAGTCGCCGAAACGCCGCAGCCACGCGCTGCCCTGCGCTGAGGGCGGCGCGACGATCAGCGCCTGCCTGAACGCCGCCTTGTCTTTCTGCGCGACTTCACTGACGAGCCTCGTCGGCGGCAAACGAACGCCCGCGTCTCGGTATGCACGATTCAGCGGTTCGACCGCGCCGTGACAGAAGATCGGACCGATGCCCGCGTCGACGCTCGCCAGCACGCGCTGCGCTTTGCCGAACGAGTAGCAGAACAGCACGGACGCTCGTCCTTCGGCGGCATTGTGACGCCACCATGAAGCCACGCCGTCGAACACGCTTTGCGGCGCGTCCCACCGGTATATAGGCAGACCGAACGTGGATTCCGTAATGAAGGTGTCGCAACGTACGGGCTCGAATGCGTCGCAGGTCGGATCGGGGTCGAGCTTGTAATCGCCGGACGCCACCCATACTTGTCCGCGGTGTTCGATGCGCACCTGCGCGGAACCCAATACGTGCCCGGCCGGATGCAGCGAAACCGTCACGCCGTTTATGTCCAGCCTTTCACCGTATGCGAGAGTCTGCAGCGAAATATCGGGCAAGCGCGACAGCAGCACGCTCGCGCCCCTTTGTGCAGCCAGATAGTGACGATGTCCGAAACGGGCGTGATCCGAATGCGCATGCGTGATGACCGCACGCGCAACCGGCTGCCACGGGTCGATATAGAAATCGCCCACCGGGCAATACAGGCCTTCTCGCCGCGCGACCACGAGGTCCGCGCGATCGGTGTTTTCTGGTAAGCCCAATGTCGGTTCCGGATCCATTTCACTCCTGAAGCAAGTCGTATTCCTGGCACTAACCGCCGTCGTGGCGAATTTCTTGCTTGAATGCTTTCTCGAGCGCACCGGCAAGCGCCGTCACCGGGCGGCGCCGAACACGCGCGTGGCGAGGACGCATGCATTCCATCATCGACGAACACGCGTTGTATGTCGCGCGGCATCCTGGGCGCTTCATGCTCGAAACGCTCAAGGCGTTCCGCGCCAACCAGGGTTTGCTGCTCGCGGGCGCAGTCGCCTACTACGCGCTCCTTTCCATCGTGCCGCTGATGATTCTCATCGTTATCGCGCTATCGCGCATCGTGCCACAACATATTCTGCTGTCCGCGCTGGGGCATCTGCTGCAATGGCTGGTGCCGGGGCAATCGGAAGCGCTGGTGCGCGAACTGACCAATTTCCTTGCCCATCGCGCAGTGATCGGCTGGGTTCTGTTCATTACGATGCTGTTTTTCAGTTCGCTCGCGTTTACCGTGCTGGAAAACGCGATGTCGCTGATCTTCGTGCATCGCGTCGCGATACGGCGGCGGCACTTTTTACTCTCCGCCGTGATGCCCTATTGCTACATCCTTTTTCTCGGCGTCGGCGCGCTGATCGTCACCCTCGTATCGAGCGGACTCGACGCCGTGGGCGCGGAGGGCATCGATGTATTCGGCACGCGCGTGTCGCTGCACGGACTCTCGCGCGTATTGCTGTACCTGCTGGGTCTTGCCGGTGAGATTTTCGTCCTGACGTCGATCTATATGGTCATGCCCGTGGGACGGCCGACGCTCAAGCACGCACTGTTCGGCGGCATTGTCGCGGCTGCGTTATGGGAAATCACGCGGCACGTGCTGGTCTGGTATTTCGCGACGCTCTCGCAAGTCAGCGTGGTGTATGGGTCGCTCACCATGGCGATCGTCATTCTATTCAGCCTCGAATGGCTCGCCACCTTGCTGCTGTTCGGCGCGCAGATCATCGCGCAATACGAGCGCTTCGGCCTGGAGCCGACCGGCGCGCCGAAACAGCCTATCAAAACAGGCTGAGCATTCGCTCCCCGCGGCTTCGCGCGAATCGAACGGTTCGTTGTCCTGTTGCTCCTGTTGCTCCTGTTGCTCCTGTTGCTCCTGTTACTCCTGTTGCATACGTCGTCCATCCGGTTCCGCGCGGCTTCATTTTTTGTGCGACGGGAGGCCGCCACCTCCCGGAGGCTCGGCGTGCTCGCCTGTTCCGAGCGGCACTTCCGCTGTCTGCGCGGGATGCTCGGTCGAGCGTGGCGGATTCGTTTGCTGGTCGACGCCGGTCTGCACTACGGGCTCGATGCCGAGTGGGCTCGGCTCCACGTAATGCGTGCCGCTTGGCTTGTTGCGCTCTTCGACTTCAGGCGAAACGTCGGCCGCGCGCCCATGCTCGCGCGGGGTTTCGGAGTGGGCATCAGGGTGCTTGCCAGATTGCGAATCGGGGTTCATGTGGGGCGCTCCTTTCATCGACGGTGTCTTTCCTGGAGCACCCTGTGCAGCAACATTCGGACCGTGCGCGGCAGCGCCGGAGGCGCGGAGTGCACACGTGGTCTGGGCACACGCATTGCGGCATTAAAGGCGCAAGCACCGGCGTCACTTTGTAAAAAGGAGAAACTCATGACGGTCACGACCATTCGCATATCGGATACCGAGGTGCAGGTCGAAAGAACGCTCTATACGTTCGCGCAAAAAAGCGAAGCGGATGCATTCGCCCAATGCGTAGTGAACGATTCGATCGACACCTGCTACCGCAACCATCCACCGCTTTCGGCGCGCCCTACGGTGCCGGACGAACATCCGGACGATCCGGGCCGCGGCAGTACGATCTCGCCTTCGCTCGGCGGCATGCCTTGAAACCCGGAGGTTCAGCGCAACTCGAGCCACAGCGGCTGATGATCGGACGAACGGCTGTGCGAATCCACGCCGCAAGCCGCGATGCGAGGCTTCAAATCCTCGGTGACGAAAACAAAGTCGCATGCGAACGGTCCGTCGGACCATTGTTCATGATCGTATAGGCCGACCGTCGCGGCGCGCGGCGCGTTTGGATGTGCGCAGGCCCAAGCGTCGACGAATGCCGGCGCGTCCGGGATCGGTTCGAGCATTCTGCGGTAGGCGGAATCTCCGAACGCGCTGTTGAAGTCCCCGCATACGATTGCGCTCATCGGGCGAGCCGTGTCGGCGAACGGACTGTCCGGCTTTTCCGCCTGCGCAGGACGGCGGGCATGGTCGCATGCCTCCCTGTGCACTTCGTGCAGCTTTGCCACTTGTGCCAGCCTTTGTGCTTCCGAGTAAAACTCGAGATGCGTGCAGATCACGCGCAACGGGCCGACGTCCGTGTCGATTACTGCTTCGAGCGCGGCGCGCAGCATTGACGGCTTCGCCGGGTCCGCCGGCCACGGCAATGAATGACGCAGCACCTGTCTGACAGGAAGATGGGTCACGATTGCATTGCCGAATTGGCGCCGCTGCCGCCCATTCCCGAGTGGCGGAAGATCGGAGCCGATTACGTCGAACACCTGTGCGTGGGGCAGCAACGCGGCCAGCTCGGCGAATTGATCGGCGCAGGGGCCGCCCGCCAGTCCGCCCGCGGCGGGACCCTCGTGAAAACCGCGCGTGACTTCCTGAAGGCAAAGAATGTCGAAATCGCACAGCGCTCCTGCTTCGCGCACGATGCGGGCGAGGTCGACGCGGCCATCCACACCGCGCCCCCATTGGATGTTCCAGTCAACGAGACGCATGACGTTCTCCCGTCCAGGCCACGCGTTCAGTTTAGTGCCGCTACCCGCGCCGCTTCCAGCATCGTTCTCCTGTACCGGACACCATCCTGCAAACCGTACAGGTACTGTACCGGAATGCTTCGCTAGAATGCTCCATACGTTTTACTGATCGCCCCCGGAGCCTCCCATGATGTCCTACCTCAGTCTCAGCGCGCTGCCCGCCGGCATCCTGTTCGCGCTCGTCACCACGATCACGCCCGGTCCGAACAATACGATGCTGCTCGCCTCGGGCGTCAACTTCGGCTTTCGCCGCACGCTGCCCCATCTCTCCGGCATCAGTGCTGGCGTCGTCCTGTTGATGCTGTCAGTGGGCATCGGCCTGGGCGAAGCCTTCGTGCACTTCCCGGTGCTGTACACGGTGCTCGAAGTCGCGAGCGTGGCGTATCTGCTGTATCTCGCGTGGAAAATCGGCACGTCGGGTGAACTGAAGGTCAAGAAAGGCGATCACCGGCCCATGAAGTTTTATGAAGCTATCGCGTTCCAGTGGGTCAATCCGAAAGCGTGGATGATGGTGCTGACGGCCGCCACCACGATCCATCTGAGCCAGAGCGCCAGCATGAACGCGATCGCGATGGCCGCGATCTTTTACGTGATCGGTTTTCCGTGCATCTGCCTGTGGGCCGGGTTCGGCACCGCGATGCGGCGCGTGCTGTCGGACCCGAAGCGCTTGCGCATTTTCAACGTGGCGATGGCGCTGCTGCTGGTGCTCTCGCTGTATCCGATCGCGCTGAAGGTGCTCGGCCTGTCCGCCTGAGTACGTGCGCAAGCACGAGCGCGGCTGGCTAGATCTCGCCGCGCCCGATTCGTTCGATGAAGCGCCACAGCGCGTCGTCGGTCGAATACGGCGCGTTGAAACGGAACCAGGCGCTCGGCGCATCGTCGGGACGGAAGTAGGAGCCGGGCGCGAGCCAGATGCCATGCGTGAGCGCGGCGGTCGCCACTTCGCCCGCGCGTTCCGCCTCGATCGGCAGCCGCGCCCATAGAAACAGGCCGGCTCGCGGCCGGTGAAACAGTTCGAGACCGAGCGAATCGAGCCGCTCTTCGACGGTTGCGTGCGCGAGCTTGAGCCGCTCGTTCACGGCTTCGACGTGGCGCGCATAGCGCCCTTCGAGCAATACCTTATCGACGATCCGCTCGATCGCTTCCGACGAAGTCAAACCCACCGCCATCTTCGTGCGCGCCAGTTCGCGCAGCACCGCCCGCTCGGCGACCACATACCCGCAGCGCAGTCCCGGCGTCACCGTCTTCGAAAAACCGCCTACGTAGAGCACGCGCTGCAAGCCTTCCATCGCGGCAAACAGAGGCGCGCCGGGCGGCGCCAGCTCGCGGCTGACATCGTCTTCGATCACCCACATGCGCTGACGCTCGGCGATCTGCAACAGACGGAACGCCGCCGACATGCCGAACGTCACGCCGGTCGGATTCTGCAGCGTGGTGTTGACGAAAATCGCCTTCGGCTTGTGTTGCGCGACCAGCGCCTCGAGCACGTCGGTATCGACGCCCGCCGGCGTGCGCGGCACGCCGTGCACGACCAGTCCCGCAAGCTTGAGAATCTGCAGCAGATTGCAATAACCCGGATCTTCGACGATCACCGCGTCGCCCGCGCGCAGCAAGGTGCGCACGATCAGATCGAGCCCTTGCGTCGCGCCTTGCGTGAGCAGCACGTTGGAGACGTCGACCGGCAAACCGCGCCGGTCGAGCTGCTCGGCGATCCGCTCGCGCAGCGGCGCGAAACCGTACGGATGCCCGTAGTCGCCGAGCCGCGCCGCCGGCACCCGGCTCATGGCCCGCAGCGCATGCTGCAAACCCGTTTCGTTGATCCACTCGTTCGGCAGCCAGCCGCCGCCCGCCTTGATCGGCACCGAATGGTCGGCGAACACGTCGGACAGCAGCCAGGTCGCGGTCAGGCTCGGCGGTTGCCAGTCGGTCGGAGCGGCCCGTGCCGACTGCGCGCGCGCCGCGACCCGATAACCGGAGCCGCGCCGCGCCACTACAAGGCCCATCGAAACAAGACGGTTGTAGGCCTCCGTGACCGTGAAGGTGCTCAGTTCGTGGCTTTGCGCCAACTGCCGCACCGACGGCAACAGCGCGCCCGCGCGCAGCGACTGCGCTTCGATCGCGCTCGCGAAGCCCTGCACCACCTGCTCGACGAGCGTAGGCGCGGCGCGCCGGTCGCGCTCCAGTTGTAATTCGATCATGGTCAGAAGTGAGGAGTCGGCACAGTTATCGCGTTTCCACCAACACAGTTAGCGCCACACCGCGTCAACTGTTTATGCCGCCATTAAACCGCGAACGCTACAGTTTTGGCTATGCCCCAACGGAAGTCCCTTGGGGGACCACTTCGAGGAGAAAACCATGACTTCGCGCCCCGTCATCGACGATCTGTCGTCTTTCTGGATGCCGTTTACCGCCAACCGCCAGTTCAAGGCCGCGCCGCGCCTGCTGGAATCGGCCAAGGGCATGTATTACCGCACCACGGACGGGCGTGAAGTGCTCGACGGCTGCGCCGGTCTCTGGTGCGTGAACGCCGGCCACGGCCGCGACGAAATCGTGGCGGCGATTACCGAACAATTGTCGACGCTCGATTTCGCGCCGACCTTTCAGATGGGCCACCCGTTGGCGTTCGAAGCGGCCACCAAAGTCGCCGAACTGATGCCGGACGGCCTCGACCGGATCTTCTTCACGAACTCCGGCTCCGAATCGGTCGACACCGCCCTGAAAATCGCCCTCGCGTACCACCGTTCGCGTGGCGAAGGTCAGCGCACCCGTCTGATCGGGCGCGAGCGCGGCTATCACGGCGTGGGCTTCGGCGGCATTTCGGTCGGCGGTATCGCGCCGAACCGCAAGACCTTCTCCGGCGCGTTGCTGCCGGCGGTCGATCACCTGCCGCACACGCACAACCTTGAACACAACGCGTTTTCGAAAGGCCAGCCCGCCTGGGGCGCCCATCTCGCCGACGAACTCGAGCGCATTGTCACGCTGCACGATGCGTCGACGATTGCCGCCGTGATCGTCGAACCGGTGGCCGGCTCGACGGGTGTGCTGATTCCGCCGCAAGGCTATCTGCAGAAGCTGCGCGAAATTTGCACAAAGCACGGCATCCTGCTGATTTTCGACGAAGTGATTACCGCTTTTGGCCGCGTCGGCAAGGCAACGGCGAGCGAGTACTTCGGCGTGACGCCGGACCTGATCACGATGGCCAAGGCGATCAACAACGCCTCGATCCCGATGGGCGCAGTGGCCGCGAGCCGCACGATTCATGACTCGATCGTCAACAGCGGCGCACAGGGCGCCATCGAGCTATTCCACGGCTACACGTATTCGGCCCACCCGGCCGCGACCGCCGCTGCGGTTGCGACGCTCGACCTGTATCGCCGCGAAGGCCTGTTCGAGCGCGCTGCGACGATGGCGCCGAAGTTCGAAGCCGCGGCTCACTCGCTGCGGGGCGCCAAGCATGTGAAGGACGTGCGCAACCTTGGCATGATCGCGGGCGTCGAACTCGAGCCGCGCGACGGCGCGCCGGGTGCGCGAGCTTACGAAGCGTTCGTGAAGTGCTTCGAGGCGGGCGTGCTGGTGCGCTTTACCGGCGACATCCTCGCGTTCTCGCCGCCGCTCATCATCGACGAAGAGCAGATCGCGCACATCTTCAAGACCGTGGGCGACGTGCTGGCGACCGTGCAGTAAGCAGGGCTCGTGGAAAGGGGCGGCGCGCGTGGGGTGCGCGCGCCGCTTCGCTGCCCGCCTTGCGTGGGCCGACATCGATCCTCTCTCAGGTGCGAGGCATCGACACAGTGCGGCCGGTTTCCATCATGCGCCGCACGTCTGTTCAGGTACTCCCTTACTTCAATGATGCGCGCGGGTAGCCCTGGTGTGCGCAGCTTTCTTCGCTGCGGCCGAGCGGCCCGCGGCGCCCTTCGTCGCGGCGGCTTTCTTCGCTGCTGCGGAACGGCTCGCCGCTGGACGTTTTGCTGCGGCCGACTTCGTTTGCTTCGACAAAGCCGTGCGCGATACGCCGGCGGTGCTTTCACGCTTCAATGCGTTGGTTGCGGCACGTGAGCGTTTCGCTGCCGATTCGCCGTTCGCGCTCTTTTTCGCCGTGCTTTTGTGCTGACCCGCCGCGTTATCTTTCGCTGCTTTCTTGCGGGTTGCCTCGCTGGCCGTGCCCTTCTTCGGCGACTTCACCGCAACGCCTGCACGGCGCGCTTCTGACAGACCGATTGCTATGGCCTGCTTGGCCGATCTCACACCGTGCTTGCCGGCGCGCACCCTGTCGACCTGCTCCTTGATGAATTCGCCGGCCTGGGTACTTGATGCCTTGCCGGCACGCTTATCGGCTTGGGCACGCTTGATGGTTTTCTGTTCGGGCATGACAGTTCTCCGGTTAGCTGTTGACTCTATGGACTGAGCAACGCGTGTGCCGGGGTTGTGTGCCGCAAGGGCCGATGTGGTTCGAGGAGGTATTTACGGAAGATTTGGCACTTTTTTATGTGATGCGGCGGGCATCGGTATGGGCGTCGACGGCCGCATGGTTAGGCATGGGGGAGGCTTGTTGCGACGCAGCGAAAGTTGGGGAAGTTGCCTTGTGACGCTCGCGCATGGCGTCTGGACGGCGTATCGTGATGGCAAGGGTTGGCGCCGTGGTCCGGCCCGACGGGAGACGTCCATGAAGATACCTACCGTTCGCGCAGGCGCGCATATCGAGGGTGTGCATTGGGTTGCCGAATATGCTGAAGACGTTCACGAGATTCGCGTGTTTCGTGAAGGGCAGGAAGTGGATGTGCACGATGCGCCGCCGGCGTTGTTTGGCGACGAGGAGAATGCCGGGTCAAAGAGCACGGCCGATCATCGGGGGGTGGAAGCCGCTGTGCTGGCTTATTTGAGGCGGTTTGTGATTGAGCATGATGCGGAGGAATGAGGATTTGAGTTTGGGCCTGCTCGGCGGTTTTGTTTGTTGATCTGGATTTTGGGCGGTGCCTTGCTGGGTTCGTGGTTTGTTTCGGGTTGGTCTTTTGGCCTTTCCTTGAATTGTTAGTGGTCTATTAGCGTTGCCCCTGTG